>Ga0075118_10000601_pt1 | contig 31232 bp, 23 predicted proteins | sample AntAceMetag02UKE_FD_69794 | JGI IMG/M metagenome (GOLD analysis project Ga0075118, IMG submission 69794) | Saline lake microbial communities from Ace Lake, Antarctica - Antarctic Ace Lake Metagenome 02UKE | ecosystem: Environmental > Aquatic > Non-marine Saline and Alkaline > Saline | place...
GAAGGTGGATCCGCGGTCGGGTTCGCTGTCGACGGAGATGGCACCTCCCATCAATTCACACAGCCGCTTGGAAATCACGAGCCCCAGCCCAGTCCCGCCGCGCCGCCGAGTGCTCGAAGAATCCATTTGGTTGAAGGGTTTAAAAAGTTCTTTGATGCGGGTCGAGGGGATGCCGATTCCTGTATCGGCGATTTCCACGAATAAGCGGAGTTTGCAGATCCCGTCGGCATCGACATCGGCGTTGCGGGCGCACGTGATCGAGACATCGATTTGGCCTTGTTCAGTGAACTTCACCGCGTTGCCGATCATGTTTTTCATGACCTGACGCAGCCGGGTTTGGTCACCGTTTACGATCACCGGGACTCCGGGATCAACTTTGATTTTAAAGCCTAGGCCGGTGCGCTTAGTGATGGGGACAAATTGGCTTTCGAGGTCGGTCACACACTCTCGGAGGGCGAAGGGCGCGTGCTCGATTTCGAGCTGACTCGCTTCTAGGCGGGATACGTCCAAAATGTCGGCGATGAGGCCTTCGAGAGTCACCCCGCTTTGGTGGATGTTGTTGACGTATTCAGTCTGATCTTGGGTGAGCGGGGTATCTCGGAGGAGCTTCGAAAATCCGAGCACGGCGTTGATCGGGGTGCGGACCTCGTGGCTGACCACGGTGAGGAATTCACTTTTGGCTTTGTCGGCGGATTCGGCGGCGTCTTTCGCTTCGGTGAGGGCGGCCTCGGCGGCGATGCGGTCGCTGACGTCGTGACCTACAGCTTGATATTCCATTACCTTACCCCCGGCCGTTTTGATCGCGCGATGGGTCCATTGGTAAGTTGAAGCCTCGGTGGCAGCGGCGCCCGTTAGCTCGCAGGTAAACGAATCGCGGTCGGGCAGATTGCCTTGGAAATCACGTTTGGGATATCCCAAATCGAAAACCTTGAAGCGGGTGCCGAAAAGCTGGGCGCGTTTTTGGCCGAAGAACTCAGCGAAGGATGAGTTGGCGAAGGTCAGCGTCCCGTCGACGCGATAACGGCAGATGAGATCGACCTGATCTTCCACAATGCCGCGGTAGCTCGCTTCCATTTTTTGCAGGCTTTGCGCCATGCGCTCAATCTGTCGGGCGACTCCGATAATCTCATCCTGGCCGGCTTCAAAGGGATCTTCCTCTGGCGGCTGATCGGGAGAGATCCTCTGCTCGGCAAGTTCGGTTTGGTGGCGAGCCTGCTGATTGATTTCGCGCAGGCGGTCGATCAGGGTGCGGTCCCAGACATAGCCCGCTAGCACGAGCAGGATGCAGCCGATGATGGCCAGCCCGAGAACCCAATAGGTGAAGCCGAGTTTTTCACGTAATTCTTCGTCCGTGGCTAAGACCACCAAGGTAATTGCAAGGCTCAGCGATAGCGCGAGTATCATCGCTGTTTTACGCTGGAAAAGGACGCCCATGGGGAAAGGTGCCGGAAGAGAACGATTTAGTCTAATGGAAAAACGCGCTTCGCTCGTAGCGTTAAAAAAGGGCCAACGTATTGCGGCATCGGCGGTCAGGCGAAATCCGTTAACAAAACACGGGATTGTGTCGCTTTTCCTGCGCGAGCGTAGTAATCGGTCCGTGTCCGGGGGCCAATACGGTATCGCGGGGCAGTGAGAGGATTTTACCGCGAGCCTGTTTCAGTTGTTGGCGGTAATGCGTGGGGCTGCCGCCAATAGAACACGAGAAAAGCGCGTCGCCAACCACGGCGAGAGGCCAGCTGAGTCCTTTGACAAAGAACGTGGTTTGCCCGGGAGAATGTCCGGAGGTGAGCAGAGTCTTGATGTCCAGATTGCCGACATGGAAATGGACGCCTTCGTCAAAATACCGGGCCGACTCGACGGGCACCGGTTCGTCGCGGTGGCTCCAGACCTCGGCCCGAGGATGAGCCGCAGTGAGTCCGGCTAACGCCGCAATGTGATCGGGGTGATTGTGCGTGATCATCACATATTTGAGAATCAAACGATCGCTTTTGATCACATCTAGCATCGCATCGACGGAGGCTCCGGTATCGAAAGCCACGGCCTCCTTGGACTTCGAATCCCAAGCCAGATAGCTGTTCACCGTCATGTCTCCGAAAGGGGTGTTGAAGGCGGCGAAGCCGCGGGGGTAAACGGGGATATCAGGATACCAGTTCTGGCGCGCCAGCGCTTCGAGCGCCGGCGGATTGAGCCCGAGGTGCCGGGCGATCCGACGGATCACGGCATAGATCGGCTCACCTTGTTTTACTTTGGCTAGATCCTCGGGACTGATTTCAGCCCGCCGCGCGAGGTCTTCATCGGAAATCTGGAGGCCCCGTTGGATCTTGTTAATGACGTCGTCGAAATTGTCTTCGAGAGGGATGAGTGGCATGGGAAAGGTATGGGTTGGAAAGTGAACCGAGCGCAAGGATCCGGGTCGGGTCGGGCGGGGGGCATCCGAGAGACAGCAAACCGCCGACGGCGACCGGCGGTTTGGATCAGATGAGCGTCGCCCTCGCGGATCTAGAGTTCGGCGATGATGGCGTTAAAGGTCGCGCTCGGACGCATCGCGGCGGTGGCCTTGGCGACGTCGGGTTGGTAGTAACCGCCCAAGTCCACGGCGGAGCCTTGAACGCCATTGAGCTCGGCGACGATGGTTGCTTCGGCGAGGCCAAGTTTTTGTGCGATCGGGGTGAAGGCCGCTTGGATCGTGGTATCTTCGGTTTGAGCAGCTAGCTCTCGGGCCCAAAAAAGGGTTAGGTAGAATTGGCTGCCTCGATTGTCGATGCCGCCGAGACGCCGGGTGGGCGACTTGTTGTTCTGCAGGAGTTTGCCGGTCGCGCGATTTAGGGCCGTGCTCATGATCTTGGCTGCCGGCAGGTTCAGGGTTTCGGATACGTGTTCGAGGGAGACGGCTAGGGCCAAGAACTCGCCGAGGGAATCCCAGCGCAAGTAGTTTTGGGCTTCGAATTGTTGGACGTGCTTGGGCGCGGAGCCGCCGGCACCGGTTTCAAATAAGCCGCCGCCGTTCATGAGGGGAACGATCGACAGCATCTTGGCGCTGGTGCCGACTTCGAGGATGGGGAAAAGATCGGTTAGGTAATCACGTAGCACGTTGCCGGTGACGGAGATCGTGTCCTTACCGCGTTTGATGCGGGCGAGGCTGAAGGCACACGCATCGGCGGGAGGCATGATTTTGATCTCGAGCCCAGCGAGATCGTAATCGGCGAGGTAGATATTCACCTTGCTGATCAGCTCGGCGTCGTGAGCGCGGGTGGCATCCAGCCAGAAAACGGCGGGAGAACCGGAGGCTCGGGCACGGTTGACGGCAAGTTTCACCCAATCGCGAATGGGCGCGTCTTTGGTCTGGCAAGCGCGCCAGATGTCGCCGGCCTCAACTTCGTGCTCTAGCAGGATTTTGCCATCGGTATCGACCACTTGGATCTTACCGTTGGCCACGACTTCGAAGGTCTTGTCGTGGGAGCCGTATTCCTCGGCTTTTTTAGCCATGAGTCCAACGTTGGGCACCGAACCCATGGTCGTTGGATCGAGGGCGCCGTGCTCGCGGCAAAAGTTGATGGTGGCTTGGTAAACGCCGGCATAGCTGCTGTCAGGAATTACCGCCAAGGCATCGCGGGTCTTGCCGTCGGCGTCCCACATGATACCCCCGGCGCGGATCATTGCGGGCATGGAGGCATCGATGATGATGTCGGAAGGAACGTGCAGTCCGGTGATGCCCTTGTCGGAATTCACCATGGCCAGATCTGGACCCGCTGAGTAGGCGGCGGCGATGTCGGCTTCGATGACGGATCGTTCGTCGTCGGAAAGCTCGGGCAGCTTGGCGATGAGGTCGCCAAAGCCGTTTTTGAAATCGACCTCTAGGCGCTGCAAAATGTCGCCGTGGCGGGAAACCAAGTCCTTAAAGAATACCTCAACAGCGTGACCAAAGATGATGGGGTCGGAGACCTTCATCATCGTTGCCTTCATGTGCAGGGAGAACAGCACCCCGTCGTTACGCGCGCGTTCGACCTGTTCCGCCAAGAACTTCACGAGGGCTTTTTTGCGCATGAAGGTGCTATCGAGAATTTCTCCGGCTTGCAGTGGAGCCGCCTTGCGCAGGGTGGTTTTGCTGCCGTTGGTGGCGATGAATTCGATGGAGAATTCCGTCGCGGTCTGGGAGGTGAGGGATTTCTCGTTGAAGCGGAAATCGTCCCGCGACATCGTAGCGACGTTGGTCTTGGAGTCGGAGGGCCAAGCCCCCATGGAGTGAGGATTATTGCGGGCGTAATCCTTGACCGCTTTGGGCGCGCGGCGGTCAGAGTTCCCCTCGCGGAGGACGGGATTCACCGCGCTGCCTTTGATTTTGTCGTAGCGCGATTTTACGGATTCTTCTTCGTCGGTGTGAGCGGTCTCAGAGTATCCGGGCAGGGCGTATCCTTGGGATTGCAGCTCGGCGATGGCGGCTTTGAGCTGGGGCACGGAGGCACTGACATTCGGCAGTTTGATGATGTTGGCGTCCGGCTTGAGAGTGAGAGCGCCCAACTCGACGAGGGCGTCGTTGATCCGTTGTGCCTCGGTCAAGTGCTCGGGAAACACGGCGAGAATCCGGCCTGCGAGGGAGATGTCACGGAGCTCTACTTTCACTCCAGCGTGTTTGGTGAATGCTTGGACGATGGGCAAGAAAGCATAGGTGGCGAGCGCGGGGGCTTCGTCAGTCTTGGTGTAGATAATCGTGGGTGCCGAGGACATGGTTTTAAGGGAAAACGAGTTAAGTAAGGGAAGATCGAAACGGACGAGGTTGGTGCCGGCAAGACTTGGCTGCACGTGAGTCCCGCTGATTTAAAGGTTAGACCCGACTTTTCTTCGATAGCATGCGCAATGACAGAAATTTTGATGTCATCCCCGGGACGATTGGTTCCGAATACCACAAACCCCATTTTTATGAGTATCTATATTGGCATCGATTCTGGCACCCAGTCCACCAAAGCCATCGCCCTCGACCTAGACAGCGGCAAAGTCGTCGCGGAGGCGCGCGCCCCGCACCGTTTGATCGTGGGACTGCCGGTGGGGCACATGGAGCAACATCCCGCCGAGTGGGTGGCGGCCTTGGATACGACGATTGGAGCGGTCGCCGCGCAGATCGACCGGACGCGGGTAGTGGGCATCGGAGTATCGGGTCAACAGCATGGGTTTGTGCCGCTCGACCAGCAGGGCGAGGTGATTCGACCGGCGAAGTTGTGGTGCGATACCTCGACCACCGAGGAGTGCGCGATCCTCACCCAGAAATTGGGGGGCGAGAAAGCGGTGATTCGGAAGGTGGGATTGGCCATGTTGCCGGGGTTTACCGCGCCGAAGGTGCTTTGGCTCAAACGGCACGAGCCCCAGAACTTTAAACGCCTGCGCCACATTCTGCTCCCGCACGACTATCTCAACTACCACCTTACGGGTCAGTTTTTCATGGAACACGGGGATGCGTCGGGCACCGCGCTGATGAATGTGCGCACGCGCAAATGGTCTCGTCCGGTGATCAATGCGATCGATCCGGCCATCGCGGATTACCTGCCGCCGTTGAGTGAATCCGATGCCTTGGTGGGAACCCTTCGTAACGTCGTGGCGAAGAAGTATGGGTTCAACGCGGAGGTGGTGGTCTCGGCGGGCGGAGGCGACAACATGATGGGGGCCATCGGCACGGGCAATGTGAAGCCGGGCGTGGTGACCGCGAGTTTCGGCACCAGCGGCACGATCTACGCGCATGCGGATCAACCGGTAGTCGATCCCACCGGAGAAATCGCGGCGTTCTGCAGCTCGACCGGCGGGTGGATGCCGTTGCTGTGCACCATGAATGTAACGACCGTGACGGAGCAGGTGCGGGCGCTGTTCAACTACGACCATGGCGCTTTAACGGACGCGGTCGCCGCAACCCCGGCCGGGGCGGATGGCCTGGTGATGCTACCTTATCTAGAAGGCGAACGGACGCCTAATGTGCCATCGGGATCGGGCGTCTACCTAGGTCTGAATCAGCAGACTTTAAAACCAGGTCATCTCGCGCGAGCGGCGATGGAAGGCGTGACCCTCGGGATGAACTATGGCCTGCAACGATTGGCTGACTTGGGCGTGAAACCGCGGGAAATCCGAGTCACGGGTGGCGGTGCGAAATCCGCGATCTGGCGCCAGATTATGGCCGATACCTTTGGGGTGCCCGTCGTGGCGATGGTGGAGGATGAGGGGGCCGCGCTCGGTGGGGCGATTCAAGCGGCATGGGCGGTGGCCCGTCAGCGTCGGCCCAATGCGAAAATCAGCACATTGACCGAGCGGCTGGTCGCCAAAGACGAGAGCACCCGAGTGAAACCACGGAAGGCCGAGGTGCGTCGTTATCAGGCCTTACAACAGGTGCAGGACGAATTGAGCGGCGCGTTGCGCAAGGTGTTTCCGATGCAACGGAAACTCACCGGAAAATAACGGGAGAGGCAGGAGCGGTTTTTGGGTCGGCCGGTTTGGGCTTCGGCCGCGAAAAGGGGCGGTTCGGAAAAATGAATTTCGGCGGCGCCTGCATTCATTGTTTTGACGACGCCGACCCCGTGGGGGCTGTGGTCGGTTATCGCAGGATGCGGGATGGTGGGTGAAACTGTCGGGCATAAAGCCCGACCCACTCAGGATGGAGTGGTCTGATCCGATGTGGGTCGGGCTTTACGCCCGACAGCGCGATGGAGTGGGGGGCGGGATCAGCCGAGCTCGCCGTTTCATCCTAGCCGCTGCGGATCCCCGACCAGCGGGCCGCGGGGCGTCGTCAAGCGACAACCAATACACGAGCTAAACGCGACCGTTACGCCGGGGGCGGCGCAGGGTCCAGGCGATGAGGCCGAAGCCCATGAGGATCGCGCCGTAGCTGGAGGGCTCGGGCACCGTGATCTCGTTGCTGCCAAAGTCGGAGGTTAACCAGATGGTATCCGCCGGACTGAAACCCGTGAAGGTGATTTGGGCGGTGTTAGCGTCGCGCCCGTCGATGGTGACCGCACCGGTGCCGCCGCTAAATGATCCGGTAGTCCAGAGGTCTTGGAAAGAGATCCAGTTGTTGACCGTGATGGTGACGCCGTCGCCGATGGTAAGCGAACCGAGGTTGAGCGTGTTGGCATCGGCGGAGCCAAAGTCGATCACGCTGTTGCCCGTGATATTGAGGTTTTCTAGGCCGAAGGTGCTACCGCCGGAGAGGGCGAGGGCGGTGCCGGCGGTCAGCTTTAGGGTGCCGCCGAAGTCGAAGTCGTTGGTGATGTTCAGGGTATTGCCGGCGGTGAGCACGAGGGTGCCATCGGAGCCCGCACCGTTGCCGCCGGAGAGCGTGCCGCCGTTCATGGTGAGGATGCCGTCGACGTTCAGATTGCCGGCGGAGACGTTGAGTTGGTCGATGGTCTCGGTGATCCCGCTGGCCAGGGTGAAGGTGCCGCCGGCGACGTTTAGGTCCATCGAGTCGTCGAGGATGTTGGAGGAGCCGAGGGTGAGGGTGCCGGCGCCAGCCAGGGATCCAAAATCGTCGCTTCGGTCACGCACATCCAGAGTGGCGCCGCTCGCGATAGTGACATCGACTTGATTGTTCAGACGGTTGTCGCCGCCGCTAAATTCAACGGTGCCAGCGTTTGCGTTGAGATCGCCGGTAAAGGTCGTGGGGTCGTCGAAGCGGAAGGTGCCCGCACCGGTTTTGGTGAGATCACCGCTTCCCGTGATATTGTTGTCCCAGATGAGGGTGTCGGACCCGCTGACCGTATCAATGATGCCACCACCCGCGCCGAGAACCATGGTGCGGTTGTTGTCGTCGTTGTCGACGGTGCCGCCGTCGATGCGAAAGGTGCCGCCGTTGAGGGTGAGGTCGGCGTTCGATCCGAAGCCGCCAAGATTTTCTTGGGACGAAATAGTGAGCGCGCCGCCCGTGAGGTTGATCGCGCCCGTGAAGGTGTTGGTGTTCGTGAGCGTGAGTTCTCCTCCTGATACATCGACTCCACCGGACCCGGCGATCACGCCGGCATAGGTGTTGTCGTCTTGGGCGTTGAAGAGGGTGCCGTTGTTGGTGAGGGTTTCACCGGCGGCGATGGTGATGTCGTTCTGCAGCTCAAGCGTGGCACCGGAGGGCACCGTGGTGTTGCTGACGGTAGTGCCTAGGGCCGTGTCGCTCGCGGCGATAAGGGTGCCGGCTAGAATGCTGGTCGCGGTATTGTAGGTGTTGTCTCCTGAGAACGTGACGGAGCGACCGACGCCGTTATCGATGGTGATGGTTTCCGCGGTGTTAGCGTTCGATTGGAGGATGTTCGCACTCATCACGATGTCGCCGTTATTGGCCTGCCAGAGCATCCCCGTATTAACATCTGTGCGGTGCAGGAATTCGGTGGTGATGGTTTGAGTGAAGGATGAGTCATTGATGACAACCGCATTGGAAGCACCTCCACTGACCCCCATAAAATCAATGTAGGCACCGGTGCTACTAAAGGTCAGGGCCGTCGTAAGATCGGCGGTGAAGTTCAGTTCGCGGATATTCCATCCCCCGAAGTTTGCGGCGATATTCAAGACGGACTGAGACTTGTTCCCTTCGAATTAAATCGCCCACCACGGACCATTATCGACGGGGATACCTCCGGACCAATTACCCGCCGTGGTCCAATTGTTGCCGCTGCCCCCTCCATCCCCCAAAGCGGTGGACAGCGTTTGAGCGCTGAGCGGCGAAGTCAGTCCGAGGACCAACAAAATTATCCCTAAACTACGCTCAAAATGACGCATCGTCGGACGGGATTTCCTGTTTTGGCGCATGGCGGCTCCCATCGTTTGCAAAGCTGTCATCTTAAAAGTCCCAGCAATAGGTAGGGTATAATACCTATTAAGCCCCGAGGGTAATCGTTTTATCAAGCCGCGTTCTGTCGGGCTTAAAGCCCACTCCCCCCGGGAGGGAGTGGGCCCTTTCACCGGGTGGCAAAAGGCAGCCGCAAGGTTGGATTAGTTTGAGTTTCTTGCCTGCTAGATAAAAGCGACCAGCAATCACCCCAAGCACGAGATTTTGGGAATTTTGAGCGAGGAGCAGCGCCAATTGGGGTGCCGCTGAACGATGGCTTGGCTTGGCTCGGGGATTCTGCGAGCGATGGGACGATGCAATCTTCAGGCATGGTTTATTTAGTGGGAGCGGGTCCGGGTGACTTGGGCCTAGTGACGTTGCGGGCGCGTGAGCTCATCGAGCAGGCGGATGTGTTGGTCTACGACTACTTGGTCCACCCCGATTTGGTCGGTTGGGTGAAATCCTCCTGTGCGGTCGTTTACGTGGGTAAAAAGGCCGGATTTCACTCGATGCCGCAGGAGGATATCGAGGCGCTCTTGGTGAAACATGCCAAAGCGGGTAAAGCCGTGGTGCGCCTGAAGGGCGGAGATCCCTACGTATTCGGTCGCGGCGGGGAAGAGGCTCGGGCCTTGGCGGCGGGCGACATTCGTTTTGAGGTGGTGCCGGGGGTGACTTCGGCTCTGGCGGCAGGTGCCTACGCGGGAATCCCGCTAACCCAGCGCAATACCAGCGCGTCCCTCGTCTTAGTTACCGGTCACGAAGACCCCACCAAGCCTGAACTCCAAGTGGATTGGCCGAAGCTGGGTGGACTCAAGAATACCACGCTTGCCATCTACATGGGCATGGGGCGACTGGCCGATATAGTAAAGGGACTGCTAGCTGGGGGGATGGCTGCGGATACGCCTGCGGCGGTCGTGCAATGGGCCTCGCTGGGCCGCCAACGGAGTGTATCTGGAACCGTCACGAACATCGTAGAACTCGCGGCCAAGGCCGAACTGAAGGCTCCCGCAATAGTGTTTGTGGGCGACGTGGTGCGCCATCAGGAAAGCGTGTCTTGGTTCGAGAGTTTGGCGCTTTTTGGGCGGCGGGTCGTCGTGACGCGCACGCGCAGCGGCAACAGCGTGCTGCGCCACAAGCTCCAACAACTCGGCGCTGAGGTGATCGAACTGCCGCTGATCAACGTGGTGCCCGATATTGATCAGGATTTGTTGGTCGAGATATTCGGCGGGCTAGGCAGCTACGACTGGATCGTGTTCACCAGTGCCAATGGCGTAAGGATCTTCTTTGAGCACTTCTATGCCGGATTTAAGGACGTCCGTTCCCTCGGGCTGTTGCGGTTCGCTTGCGTGGGCGATGCTACCGCGGCGGAAATCCGTCGTCACCGCGTCGAAGTAGAATGCCAACCCAAGATCGCAACGGCGGAGGCTTTGGCGGAGGCCTTGATTGAGACCGGGAGTTTGGACAGCGCCAAAGTGGTGGCGGTGACCGGCAATCTGAACCGCGACACCCTAGTCAAAAAATTGGAAGCAGCACACGCCATCGTCGACATCCTGCCGCTCTATCGCACTGAGAAACTCGATCTGAGCGAAAATGCCGCGGCCCACGATTTCCGGGAACGCGGAGCCGACGCGGTGTTGTTCGCGAGCTCCTCCGCGGTGGAAGCATTTCTGCACCAAGCGGACGCGTTGCACTTGGCCGCCGACGCCACGCGACCGTTATTTGGCTCTATGGGACCTCAAACCACCGCCTCTCTCAAAAAACTGAAACTACCGGTCGACTTTGAATCAGCGGAGCCAGGATTGGACGCGTTGACCGACGCGCTGATCAAGCGGCTCAACGGGTAGGAACCCAAGCGCGCGCTTGCTGGCGGGTTGAGATCCACTCACCTTGCGGTGTCTTTTTCACCATGAAGGTTCCTTTTCTCGATTTGTCCCGTTCGCATCAGGCCCTCCGGCCTGAGATACTCGATTCGTTTGCCGCCACTTATGACGCGGGACGCTTTTGTCTAGGGGAGGATGTCGCGCGTTTTGAAACCGCCTTCGCGGCGGCCAGCGGCGCGACGGATGCGGTCGGCGTGGCCAACGGCACGGCCGCGCTGCATCTGGTGGCGCGCGCTTTGGATTTGGGGCCGGGTGATGATGTGGTGCTGCCCGCCTTTACGTTTATCGCCAGTGCGTGGACCGCGAGCTACGTGGGCGCTCGGCCGGTGTTCTGCGACGTCGATCGCGCGACCTACAACGCCACGGCGGATACCATCGCGGCGGCGATCACGCCGGCCACCAAAGCCATCGTGGTGGTGCACCTTTTCGGCCAGCCGGCCGATATGGATCCGATCATCGCGCTCGGCCAAGCCCGAGGGATTCCGATCATCGAAGACTGTGCGCAAGCTCACTTGGCCACCTACCGAGGCCGTCCCGTGGGCACGATGGGAGCGGCGGGTTCGTTCAGTTTTTATCCCACCAAAAACCTGGGCGGAGTAGGCGAGGGCGGCGCGGTGGTTTCGACGGATGCCGCGTTGCTGGAGCGGGTGCGTCTGCTGCGGGTCCACGGTTCCAACGTGCGTTATCAACATGATGATATCGGCTACAATTACCGGATGGAGGGACTGCAAGCGGGCGCGCTGAGCGTAAAACTGAAATACCTAAAAAAGGGGACGGAGTTGCGCCGGGCGCACGCACAACGCTACCGGGACGGTATCACCTTGGCGGATACGATGCTGCCGCCAGCGAGTGCGTGGGGCGAATCGGTTTATCACCAGTTCACCATTTTGCATCCAAGGCGGGATGCGCTGCGGGCGTATTTGATGGAGCAAGGCGTGGGCACGGATTTGATCTACCCCCGGGCGCTGCATGACCAACCCTGCTTTGCGGAGTTGAAGCCGGCGGCGGGCACGTTGCCGATCGCTGAGGAGTTAGCGCGGACATGTTTGAGCCTGCCGATTTTCCCGGAGCTCACGGCGGCGGAAATCGATTACGTGATCAACACTATCAACCAGTTTGGGGGATGACGACATGATCGATGGCGTGCGGTTAAAATTCTGCGGTTTACGTTCTCTCGTCGATGCGGAGTTCGCCGACAAGTTGGGGGCGGATTTTCTGGGGTTCATTTTGTATCCGAAGTCACCGCGCTATCTGAGCCTGCGCGACTATCAGAACATGGCCGCCAATCTGCCCGCGAGCCGTAAGCGGGTCGGAGTCATGGTCGCGCCCACGGCCGCTGAAATAGAGGCAGCGAACGAGGCGGATTTTGATCGGATCCAGATCCACTTCGTCGCTGATACTCCCGCGGAGACGGTGAGAGACTGGTCCCGGCAAGTAGGCGCGGATCGCCTGTGGTTAGCCCCGAAGCGGGCTCCGCAAACGCCCTACGCAAAGGTTTGGTTGGAAGCCGCTCAGACGCATCTCGTGGATACGTTTCACGCGGGCGGATTTGGCGGATCCGGCAAGACGGGAAACTGGTCCGAGTTTGCTGCGCTGCAGCGGGCCCAGCCGGATCACACGTGGATCCTGGCCGGAGGCTTGTCGCCGGAGAATGTGGGCGCCGCGTTGGCGGAGAGCGGGGCTCGATTCATTGATGCGAGCAGCAGTGTAGAGGCGGCACCTGGGATCAAGGATCATGCGAAAATGCAGCAGTTTGTATTAGCGATGCATCGTCAGCGCGTCCGTGTCACCTCAGCCGATGGCACCTGAAAACCAATCTAATCCTAATCCGGCGCCGCGCACGGGTTGGGGGCCAGGACTCTTGGTCGCGGCGACAGGGGTGGGGGCCGGGGACCTGATTGCGGCGGCGGTCGCGGGAAAAGCGTTCGGTGTTTCCGTGCTCTGGGTGGTGGTCGTCGGGGCCGTGTTTAAGTTTCTTCTCAACGAAGGAATTGCGCGTTGGCATTTGGCGACCGGCACCTCGGTGATCGGAGGATGGGCCCAATACCTACCGCGATGGATCTCATGGTATTTTGGGATGTATTTGTTGATCTGGGGATTTTTGGTCGCGGCCGCTTTGGGTTCCTCGGCGGGCCTCGCTTTTAAATCCCTCTGGCCGAGTGCGCCGGGGAGTGTGGCGGTGTGGGCCGTGATTCACGCGTTGCTCGGCTGGGCCATCGTCACGTGGGGTAGATTCGATCTATTTGAAAAGGCGATGCGGGTGCTCATCGCGGTCATGTTTACGGTGGTGCTGATCTGTGGGTGGCAACTGATGCCGGCCGCCGGCGAGGTGTTGAAAGGCCTGTTGTGGCCGGCGGTGCCTCGGGATGGCCTGTGGCTGTTGCTTGGTCTGATGGGCGGAGTCGGGGGCAGCGCGACGATGCTGTGTTATGGCTACTGGATGAGGGAGCGTGGTTGGCAGGGCATTGCGGTCTTGAAGGGGGCTCGTAAAGACTTGGCCGTAGCCTACGGACTGACGGCGGTGTTCGGTCTTGCGATGGTAATCATCGCAGCGGGGGCGCAACCGGAAGACGCCTCGGGCACAGCCTTGGTATTGGCGCTAAGTGATCGTCTCGGAGAGTTGTTGGGGCCATGGGGACGCGGTATCTTTCTCGTCGGATTTTGGTGTGCCGTGACCTCTTCGCTGATCGGCGTCTGGCAAGGGGTGCCGTATCTTTTTGCTGATTGGTGGAAGCAAGTGATTCGTCGGGACCGAGGTGATACCGAACTCAAAGTTGATCCGGCCTACCGGTGGTTTTTAGCTTTTTTGGCGGTGCCGCCATTGTGCATGCAGCTGATGGATCGCCCGCTGTTTATCGTGGTGCTTTATGCGGTAGTGGGAGCGTTTTTTATGCCCTTGTTGGCGGGCACGCTGTTGGTGTTGAACAATCGCACCCGCGAATTGGGTGAGCTCCGTAACCGACCTTGGGTCAACGTAGGATTGGCGCTGTCGCTAGTGCTTTTTGCGGTGCTGTTCGTGCTCGAAGTCTCGAAGCGCCTCGAGGGCTGAGGCGGTTTTGATTATCAGGTAGCCGCCGGGTAGAATTCAGCTGCGCCAAGCCTATCCGGGCAATACCATCGTTTCCCCGTCGAGCCAGCTGCGCCAGGGAAGTTTCCTAACCGTAGTTTACTTGTTCTACCCCCGAAGGCGCTAGGGGGTGCGGTGGGGTGGCTCCTGATTTGCTGAAATCGCTTGTCCGCAACCGGCCACAAAAAAACCGCCCCGAGTCGGGGCGGTTTGAAAAGCGAAGCCGATGCGGCCGATCAGAGGGAGGCGCGGAGGCTGTCCAACTGTTCCGAGGAACCGAGGAGCACATTACGGCTGGCAATGAACTTCGCGTATTCGGCGATGAAGATCTTTCCGGGCGGGCGGAAATCGAACTGCTCAGGATTGGCTTGGAAGAACTCGCGATGAACGCGGGTCCAGACCAGCCGGCCATCGGTGTCGATGTTGACCTTGGTCACGCCACGCTTGGCGGCGGGAAGGTATTCATTGACGTCGACGCCCATGGAACCGGCGATCTTGCCGCCAGCAGCGTTGATCCGAGCGACCTCGTCTTGAGGGACCGAGGAGGAACCGTGCATGACGAGCGGGAAGTCCGGCAGGCGGGCTTTGATCTTGTCGAGCACATCGAAGTGCAGCGACTGGCGACCTTTGAATTTGAAGGCGCCGTGGCTGGTGCCGATGGCACAGGCGAGGGAATCGCAGCCGGTCAGCTTCACGAATTCCTCGGCCTCAGCTGGGTCGGTCAAGCAGGCGTTGCCTTCTTCGACCACGATATCCTCTTCGACGCCGCCGAGCATACCGAGTTCGGCTTCGACCGAAATGCCCTTGGCGTGAGCGCGATCAACGACGCGCTTGGTGATGGCGACGTTCTCCTCGAACGATTCGTGGGACGCGTCGATCATGACCGAGCTGAAGAAGCCGGAGTCAATACAATCGTAGCAGGTCTCTTCATCGCCATGATCGAGATGGACCGCGAAAATTGCGTCCGGGTAGATCACCGCAGCAGCGCGAATGACCGCTTCAAGCATGCGCTTATCGGTGTATTTCCGAGCTCCTTTGGAGATCTGGATGATGAACGGAGCCTGAGACTCGATGGCTCCTTGGAAGAGGCCCATCGCCTGTTCGGCGTTGTTGATATTGTAGGCTCCGACGGCGTATTTGCCGTAGGCGTGCTTAAATAACTGTGCAGTAGTGACGATCATGTTTCGGATAGGAGGTGGGTTAAAGTGACCGGATGAAGAAGCTACCTTCCGGGAGTTTCGCCGAGCAAGGGGTTTTTAACACGGATACCTACCCAGACGCGGCGCAGTTCTTGGCTGATGCTGCGCGTAGATCGATGCTGAAGCCCCAATCGTGCCGAATTTCACCCCCCACCCGCTGGCTCGAGCGGAGCCACCCCGCCGCCCTCGCTACCGCGGGCGGCCTGGGCCTCGCGTCGCATGATTTGGGAAATCTGCGCCGCCGCCGCTTGTTCTTCCTGCAGGGTCACGAGGGATTGCAGCTGGTCGGGGGAGAGCACGCTTTGGGCGCGACTGATCGTATCATCGGTGATGGTGACGTTGCCTCGACTCACCCCCACGCCGGAACTGCGTCCCCCGCGCCCTGCGCTGACGGGACTCGTGGTCTCAGCGATGATCAAGGTAAGCGCTTGAGCTTGGGCGGAGTTCAAAGGGGTCGAGGAGTAGCTCAGGCGGGTTTCGAGGCTATCGACTAAGGCCCGTTGGGGACCGGTATCTTCGTAAGACTCGAGGGTGGTGAAGTTTTGATCACCGATCGTTTCTCGGATTTGAGCATCAATTTCATCCTGAGTGATTTGGAGCAATTCGCGGAGTTGGTCGCGGTCATCACGTCCGCTGAAACCCTCTTCGCGCGCGGCCATGAAAACATCGCGGGCAGCGTTTTGCTTCTCGACGAGCAGGTCTTGCAGTTGTCCCAAAGTTGCGGGCGGCAGGTTCAGTTGAGCAAAGAGGTTCGCGTAGGGACCGTCTAGCCGGGAGCGTTGTTGTTTCTGGAACGCTTGGGCGTATTCGGGGTCGGCCATGAGGGCCTGGATGCGGCTACCAAAGGCGGCGCGATCAAAACCACGGCGCTCGTTGTTGCGGTCTTCCTCAGTGGCCTCCGTCTCCTCCTCCGCGTCTCTAGCATTCGATTCTTCGACGATGGCCGGTGTTGGAATCGACTCCGCGAACGCGACAGTGGGCGGGGTTGCGGCCGGCAGATCACGGGCATTGCTGGTGGCTTGCGCCAATGCTTGGGTAAGCGAATCCGCTCGCTGGTATTGATAATACGCCAAGCCGGCGGCAGTGATCGTGGTGATCCCGAGGATGACGGTGACAGCGAGACGAGGTGCAGACATGAAGGGGTAAGACGCTTAAATCTACCCAAGGTTTCAATCTTCTTGGGCAATAAGAGTAACCTGCCGCGGCAGGATCTGTTCGGCCCGCCGACTGCAAAGCAGGGCGGTTTGCTTCGCCATCTCTACCCTGCCGAGGCAGGACTCCGTCGCCGAAAACTGTCGATTGCGGTGGACAGACTGAAACGACGCGCTTGGCGAGCACGCCTTAAAGCTGAGGATAATTGGATTTCAGCTTAATCCACCTTACCGCGGCGGGAACTCGAAGTCGGCTTTGACCTTGGTCTTGGACAGGACGAGGTGGGCCGAGAACTTTGATCCGCGTTTGGAGACAAATCCTTCGAGCAACGCCGTCTTGCCGACCTTCATGAGCGAGTCTGCCTCCTCGCGCGTGATTTCTCGGTCGCAGAGCTTTTTCTTCAATTCAAACACGACGCGTGGTTCATTTTCGGCGCCGCTCGGCTTCGTCACGACCCAGGCTTCCTTGGTTTCTTGGAACTGGGCTTCGTCACCGTGTTGGGCACTAGGACCAATCAAGGTGGCCTCGGCTTGATCGAATTTCTTGGCCGCGCGCGCCTTGGCCCCGGGTTTGGCTTCGCGAGGCGGAAATTCCCACCGCACGCGGTTGCCGCTCTTGAGCAGGAATGCATCGAAAGGACGGCCGCGTTTCGAGATGAAGCCTTTGATCAAGTCGGTCTTGCCGCCTTCGACCATCTGGACGGCTTGCTTGCGCGAGATCGGCTGCTGGCACATCAGGCGACCGATGCTGAACGTGCGTTTGTATTCTGCGCCCTCTTTTTTCCGCAGCACGTAGTTAGTCGAGTCTTCGCACAATTCTTCCCCGGTCTTCGGATCGGTCCAGAACGGGGCGAGGGTGCCGAGGTCTTCATCCTCTTGGCCAAAGTCGAGACTGACCTTGCGGATGCCTTTGTCGTCGGCGGCGGCGAGTTTGAGCTTGGCCGGAAAATGTTTGCCGGTGCGGGCCGAGACGAAGCCGTCAAGCGGACCGATTTCGCCCTTGGAAACCACTTCATTGATTTCCACTTCTTCGAGCCGGCGGCCGCTGGTGACTTTGTAGACGGTCAGGAAACCGTCTTGGGATCGGTAGGCCCGCAGGGTCTCGATCATGGGTTTTCCATCGGTGGGGGACACGATCTCGGTGACCCGCGTCTCGCCTTCTTCCTCATTAAAATTCTTCGTGCGCTCGATGATGCCCTCCACCTCTTGGACGACCTCCTTCATGAAGTTGGCGCGATCATAGCGGCCAAATTCCATCTCGCGGAGTTTAAATTCCCATTCGCCGGTCATGTCGGGCTTGGTCATGGAATCCGCCTCGACGGCGTGGAGAAACTCCATGAGCTGCTCGGCCTTGGCGGTGGGTTCCAACTCGCGTTGGTTGCGCTCGATATATTTCTGACGAATCAAGCCATCGATCGTGTCAGCGCGGGTGGCGGGGGTGCCGAGTCCGCGTTCTTTCATGGCATCGGCCAGCTCGTCGGCATCGACCAGTTTGCCGGCCGTTTCCATCGCGAAAAGCAAGGTGGCTTCCGTGTAGCGAGGGGGTGGTTTCGTTTGCTCGGCGTGGAGGTCAACCGCGAGGGTCTTGGCGTGTTCACCAGCACCCACGGCGGGCAGGGTCTTGTCCTTGGCCGAAACGGATTTGCCGGTTTCGTCCATCCCTTCGCGGCCATACACGGCCAACCAGCCGGGCGCCGTGAGTATCTTGCCTTCGGTCTTGAAGCGGTGTTCGCCGGCGACCGTGGAGATCCGGGTGGTCACATCAAACTCAGCCACCGGGTAGAACGCCGCGACGAATCGCCGCGCGATCATATCGTAGACTTTGGCTTCGAGGTCATCGAGTTTCCGCGGTTCGGTGGTGGTGGGGATGATCGCGAAGTGATCGGAAATCTGGGCGTTGTTGAAAATCCGCTTGTTCGGTTTCAGCCAACCAGCGGAGAGCACCTTGGCGGCATGCGTCGCCAAATCGCCGGTCAACTTCTGCAACGTCTCGCGGCAGGTAGGCAAATAATCCTCCGGCAGCGCCCGCGAATCGGTACGCGGATAGGTGATCATCTTGTGCTTCTCGTAGAGCGCCTGAGCGATCTGGAGCGTGCGACGAGCGGAGATACCGAATCGATTGTTGGCCTCCCGTTGCAGCGTGGTGAGGTCGTAGAGCCGGGGAGAGATCTGGGTCGAGGCCTTCTTCTCTTCCGTCACCCCTGCGGGGGGATTGCCTTCGCAGGCGGCCAAGACGGCCTTAGCGACGGACTCATCCCAGAGGCGGTCCACGCGGTCGTGTTGATCGGCCTTGGAGAATTTGGGGCGTTGGTAGGTGCCTTCGTAGGCCCCAGCATTGACGCCAAATTCAGCGGTCAGGCACCAGAAGTCGCGGGACTTGAAATTGCGAATCTCCAGCTCACGGGCGACCATCAGGGCCAACGTAGGCGTCTGGACGCGACCGACGGAAGCGACGTTGCCGGCGCGGGAACCGAACATACGCTTGGTGAGCGCGCGGGTGCCGTTGATACCGATCAACCAATCGCTTTCCGAACGGCAGCGCGCCGCATCGGCGAGGCCGGACATCTGTTCGCCGTCGCGCAGATTTTCAAACGCGGTGCGAATACCACCCGCGGTCATGGTCTGCATCCAAGCGCGTTTGACCGGGAGTTTGGATTTGGAGAGTTGGTAGAGGTAGGCGAAAATCAGTTCACCTTCGCGGCCGGCATCACAGGCGTTGATCACCTGATCGATATCTTTCCGCTTCAACTGCTTTTTGAGAATCTTCAACTTGTCCTCGGAGGACTTGATCGGCTTGAGCCCAAACGTGGTGGGGATGATGGGCAGGGTCTGCAGCCGCCAAAAACCGTATTTCTTTTTATCGATGTCCTCGGGCATCTCGAGTTCCACGACGTGACCGACGGCCGATGAAATCACGTAATCATCGTTCTCGTAGACGTCGCCTTTTTTGGGAACTTTGCCGAGGGCTTTGGCCAGATCAGTTGCCACACTGGGCTTCTCGGCGATGATAAGTGACTTCATAAATGCAGGGAGGTGAGGAGGGAGCGGTAAGAGAGGGGCGGTCGTGAAATCAAGGTTTAGTTTTCAAATACAAAAACGGGCGGACTAAAGTCCGCCCGAATACCATTACGCAAATCAGTCATCGGATCAGTCGCTCGCTGGCGGTGTTTTCGCCATCGTGGCGACGACGGCGTCGAGCATGACCTGGATGGTTTCATCGGTCTCATCGCCCATGTTCGAGATGCGGAAAGTCTTGCCCTTGATTTTGCCGTAACCGCCATCGATCACCAATGCGTGTTCGGCCTTGAGGGTCGCGTTGAGAGCGCCGATATCGAGGTTTCGGGTATTGGCGAAGCAGTTCAGCGAGCGGGATCCGTGGGTGTCGGGTGGAAAAAGTTCGAAGCCCTGCTTTTTGATGGTGGAGCGGACGAGCTCATTCAACCGTACGTGGCGGGCGAATCGAGCGGCGGTGCCTTCGGCGAAAATATCGTCAAGCTTGGAGCGTAGTGCGTAGATCAGCGGGATATTCGGCGTGCTCGGCGTCATACCTTTTTCGTGATTCTTGAGAAATTCGATCAGGTCGAAATAGTAACCGCGATTCGGCATCGATGCGGCGCGATCCAACGCGCGTTGGGAAACCGAGCAGAGCGACAGGCCCGGCGGCATCGCCAGCGCCTTTTGCGATCCGGTGATCATGATATCGATGCCCAGCTCGTCCTTGGGAATATCGACGGCAGTGAAGGAACTGACGGTATCGACGATGGAAATGACCTCGGGGAAATCGCGAATCACGGCCATCAGCGCCTTCAAATCGCTCATGCAGCCGCAAGACGTCTCGTTGTGGATGAGGGTAATGGCGTCGTAGTCACCGGCCTCCAGCTCAGCGCGGACCGCCGCGGGATCGACGGGTTGTCCCCAGTCGAATTCGAGCGCCGTGGCCCGGATGCCGTTGCGATTGGCGACGTCGTGCCACTTGTCGGAAAACGCGCCGTTCATGCAGTTGAGCACCCGCTGGCGGCTGACGTTGCGCAGGGCCCCTTCCATGATTCCCCAAGCGCTGCTGGTGGAGAGGAAAACGGGGTCTTGTGTGCCGAAGAGCTCTTGCAGTCGAGGTTGGATCGATTGGTAGAGCGCTACGAAATCGGGGCTGCGGTGGCCAATGGGAGCCGAGGTCATGGCCGCCATGGTTTTGGCGGAGACGGCAACCGGGCCAGGGATGAACAGTTTGTAGCTCATGAAAAAGGCGGGCAGGGCGGCGGGCGGTCAGGCGGCCGGCCGTTTGATGATACGGGTGTTGGCATCGCCGAGCAGGAGGATCTTGGGCTGCCAATTCACCGCCGCGGCGGCATCGACGTAGGCAAACACCATGATGGTGAGGAGGTCGCCCTTGGCGCCGAGATGAGCGGTGGCGCCGTTGAGCGAAATCGTCTTCGAACCGGCGGGTGCCCGGATGGCGTAGGTCTCGAAACGTTGGCCATTGGCCATGTTGCCCACCAAGAGCCGCTCGTACTCTTGCAGGCCCACGATGGCCATGAATTCACTGTCGATGGCGAGGGAGCCTTCGTAGTGGAGTGAACGGTCGGTGACTTCCGCCCGATGAATCTTGGACTTGAGTAGATTGAGTTGCATGCGATGGCAGCGACGGAGATAGAGAGTCGCGAACAAAGCGTTTTCGGTTGCCCTTCGTCAACCGCCTATTGCCTAAAATCCTATGCCCAGCCCCTGGTTCAAACAAAAGCTCACCGCCTTCGAGCAGTTTGCCATCGATGTGGTTTATGGGCGCCGGGATGATTTACCGGCCGTAGTTTTTGCCGGATTCCTGCAGGCGCTATCCTACCTGTTTAAAGGTCTGGTGAAGCTCCGTTGGTTACTCTACCGGAAACGCGTCCTGCACGACCAACCCCTCGGATGTTTGGTCGTAGTAGTAGGAAATCTTACAGTCGGCGGCACCGGCAAAACCCCCATCGTGGAAAAATTCGCCCGCGCGTTGCGCGACCGCGGTCGGCGCGTCGCGATTTTGAGTCGCGGTTATAAGAGCAAGGCACCCCCGCTTTGGAAGAAGTGGTGGTATTGGCTGACCCATACCCAAGAGCCGCCGCCGCGGATCGTGTCCGACGGGACCGAGGTGCTCCTCAACAGCGAGGAGGCCGGCGATGAACCCTACATGCTCGCTCGTAATCTACCGGGGGTGATAGTGCTGGTGGACAAAAATCGCGTGAAAGCCGGAACCTACGCCATCAAACAATTTGGCTGCGATACCCTCATCTTAGACGACGGCTTCCAGTACTTGCCGCTCAAAGGACGGCTCAACCTCCTGCTGGTCGATAAAACCAACCCGTTCGGGAACGGCTTCCTCCTGCCGCGCGGTATCCTGCGTGAACCGATTTCGCACCTGAAACGCGCGAGCTATGTCTTCCTGACCAAAAGTAACGGCGAACGAGACGAGGAGCTGGAAGAACTTATCCAAACGCACAATCCCGGCGTCGATGTGATCGAATGCGCGCACCGCCCGCAGTATCTCCAGCGGTTGGGCGAGGCCCCGGAGAATGAGTCGACGCGGCAACCGCTCGATTTTTTGCAGGGCAAACGCATCGGCGCTTTCAGTGGCATCGCCACCCCAGAAAGCTTTGAGAAATTCCTGCGTGACTTGGGCGGGGAAATTATTTTCACCCGGCGCTTTCTGGATCACTACCGCTTCGAAACGGCGGACTTCGTTGATATCTTCAGTGCCGGTATCGAGCACAAGGCGGACTACATCGTGACCACCGAAAAAGACGCCGTGCGCATCGACTCTGATCTACCCTGCCCGGTGCCGATCTACTACCTGCGGCTGGAGATCGACATCATCAGCGGAGCCGACGATTTCGATGAAGCCGTGGGCCGACTGTGTTTTGAAGCCTTCGAATAAGGCAGGGTGATTTCATCGCTACGAAAAGGCACAAAAAGATCCCCGTAAGTTCAAATCGAACGGGCCTTGCCGGGGACCACCTTTTCGCTGCACTCAACTGCGGCTACGCGGTAAACTACCGCAGGGTAGCCGCGCTTGAGGCTCGGGGAAAGCGTGATGGGGCGGAGTAGTAACGCACTGCCCCAAAGGTCCTCGGACTGCTGTGGGACGGCCCCGCGCGCTGATCGGCGCCTCGCCCCGTGTCATCGCCAATCTCATTTTCGTTCCTTCTGGGGGCAATTGAATTGGTTTCGATCACGGACCGGACCGAGCCATCCGCTCCCACTTAATCGGGCTGAAATTTTGATCCCGGTTACTTGATCCTTGGAACTTTGCGCGAACCGCGTGATAGCTTCGTCATGCTAATTGATTCTCGATTTCATGATCTGGCCAAAGGCCTCATTGGTTTTTCCACGAAGCTCAAGCGCGGCGAACGCGTGCTCATCGATGCCTTTGATGTGCCCGACGAAATCGTGGTCGCCTTGGTGCGGGCCGCCCGCGCTCGCGGGGCCACGCCGTATGTGAATTTCAACCACGCCCGCGTGACCCGGGAACTGTTGTTCTCCAGCAAACCCGGAGACTTTGAAGCTCATGCGGCGGTCCAACTCAAACAGATGCAGGGCATGGATTCCTACATCGCGCTCCGCGGGTCGGATAATATTTTTGAGAATTCAGATATCCCGGCGGCCAAAGTGCAGGCGTATGCGAAGGCCATGAAGCCGGTCCTGAATCATCGGGTGAACAAGACCAAGTGGGTGGTGCTGCGTTGGCCCACGCCCGCCATGGCGCAACAAGCGGCCATGAGCACGGAGGCGTTTGAGGACTTCTACTTCCGGGTCTGCAATCTCGACTACTCCCGCATGGTTCCCGGCATGCGCGCCCTGCAGCAGCTGATGGAAAAGACGGACCAGGTGCACATCAAAGGGCCGGGCACGGACCTGCGGTTCTCGATCGAAGGTATCGGCGCTTCCCCTTGCGGAGGTGACCGCAACATCCCGGACGGCGAGGTGTTTTCTTGTCCCGTGAAAGACAGCGTCGAGGGCGTCATTCAATACAACACTCCGACCGTTTACCTCGGTTCTTCGTTCGATAATATCCGCCTCGAATTCTCCGCGGGCAAAGTGATCAATGCCCGCGCGAATTCGCCGAAGGCCACGAAGCGGCTCAACGCCATTCTCGATAGCGACGCCGGAGCCCGCTACATCGGTGAGTTCGCCATTGGTTTTAATCCGCACATTCTCGAGCCCATGCGTGACATCCTCTTCGATGAGAAGATCGCGGGGTCCTTCCACTTCACTCCCGGTCAGGCCTACGCCGATTTTAGCAACGGCAATAACTCCCAAGTTCATTGGGATTTGGTCTGCATCCAACGCCCGGAATACGGCGGTGGCGAAATTTGGTTCGACGGAAAGCTCATCCGCAAAAACGGCATGTTCGTGCCGAAGTCCCTGCACAAACTGAACCCCGCCTACTTGCTCCGTACGTCGAAGTAGGGGACTGAGTTTTTTAACCCCGAATGAACACCGATAAACCCGGATGTTAACCCAGACTTCGTCGGTATCCATGCGTCCTGACTATTTCAGGGCGTAGCCGGTAGGCGAAGCCATCCTTGTTCATCCGTGGTTAATATGAGTTTCCCCCCATTAGATTTAAGGGCGTTTATCCGCGCGCTGCCGAAGACGGAGACGCACCTTCATATCGAAGGCGCACTGCCGTATGAGCTCCTCCACGGCTGGGATCCGGGGAAGTATCCGTTCGATCCTGTTTGGCGCCGACCCGAGCACCGATTCAATAGCTTCCCCGCCTTTGATGAAACCCTGCTGGGACATGCCTTGCCATGGTTTACTTCCCCCGAGCGCTACTACGAAGCGTCGCGGGTGATCTTTGCCCGTCACGTTGAACAGAACGTGCGCTACGTGGAGACCAGTTTCCATCTGGGTATCGTGGAGTTCGTCGATTTCGGCGCGGCGGAAATCATGGCGGCCATTCGCGCGGCGGTGCCCCCCGGCCTCGAGGTGCGGATCTTCGCGGGCATGTTGCGTTCGAATTACGCGGGGCCGGTGCTGCCGATCATCGATGATCTTGAAAATTGGGACGACTTGGCCGGGGTGGATTTGCACGGCTTTGAACAGCTACCTACAGAATCCTGGACTGCGCCAGTTTGGTCGCGACTGCGCGCCGCCGGAAAAATCACCAAATGCCATGCCGGTGAATTCGACGGTGCGCATCGGGTTCGCGAGGCGATCGAGCAACTCGGCGTCACCCGCGTGCAACACGGCGTGCGTGCGATTGAAGATCCGGCGGTGGTGCAACTCGCGGTCGATCGCGATGTCACCTTTGACGTCTGTCCAATCAGCAACGTGAAGCTGCGGGTTTTCGCAGACATGGCGACTCATCCGCTCCGCGCCCTCATGCACGCGGGAGTGCGTTGCACGATTAGTAGCGATGACCCGCTGGTGTTGGGCACGCAGGTGAGCGACGACTATCTGGCGTTGGCCGAAGAGGGGAAATTCACCCGATCCGAGCTGGCGCAGTTGGCCCGATCTGGCTGGGAGGTCGCAGCGGTGCCGGCGGCCCAGCGCGACGCGACGCTGGCCGAAATTTACCGCTTAGAAACCGTATTTGCTGATGACTGAAACTTATATTCTCCCCGATGGTATCTATCGTAGTAGAGCCGATAAAGCGCTCGCGGCGGCATTCCCGGAACACAGCCGCTCCGCTTGGCAACGGGCGTTAGACTCGGGCAACGTCACCCGCGATGGCGCGGTCGTCGGGAAAAAGGACGAAGTCTCGGCTGGCGATGTATTAAAACTCGAACCGCCCGAAGTCACCCCGATGGACCTCACGCCAATCGATATCCCGTTGGATATTTTATGGGAGGACGAGCACCTGTTGGTTATCAACAAGCCCGCCGGAATGGTGGTCCACCCCGGCGCCGGCACGCAGGGCGATACCTTGGTGCATGCTTTGCTCCATCATTGCGCGGGTTCGCTCAGTGGAATCGGCGGCGTGGAGCGTCCGGGCATTGTGCACCGGCTGGATCGGGAAACCAGTGGCGTCATTGTCGTCGCGAAATCCGACAACGCTCACCGGGGATTGGCCGCCCAGTTTGCCGAGCGCGCATTGCACAAGGAATATCTCGCGCTGGTTTGCGGAGTTCCGCGACTGCTGAGCGGAGTCGTGGATCAACCGATTGCCCGCGACCCGCGTCACCGGCATCGCATGGCGGTCCACCCCAGCGGCCGCAGCGCCCGAACCGTTTGGATTCTGGAGGAGAAATTCCCGGCTCTAAATGTAAGCCTCTTTCGCTGCGAAATCCACACCGGACGCACGCATCAGATCCGGGTCCATCTGAAGTCGATTGGGCATTCTCTTTTGGGCGATCACACCTACGGCTGGAAGCCACTGGAGTATCCGGAATTCAGTGTGCCGCGAGTGATGCTCCATGCGCATTCGCTGAAATTCACCCACCCGATCACGGAGGAAGAATTACAACTGACCGCTCCGTTACCGCCCGATTTTCAGGCCATGAAATCAGCTCTGCGGCAGGAGTGAGTCGGCGAGTCCCCAGCGCAAGTTGTAGAGCGAGTGCTGAAACTCCGTGACCCGCGCGAATTCGGCCAAGGCTACTACCGTCGCCAAACCGGTCGGCATCACATCGGCGCGAGGCGCGGGCAGGCCGGGAACGACGCAGCGATCAGCCAAGGGCATAGCCCCGATTTTTTTCAGAATCGCGCCCAAGAGCTCCACCGTGATGCGCGCGCCGGTTTGACTGAACCCCACATCCCTCGCGGCAGCGAGAATCGCTCGGCTGGTGGTGATGGTGCCGCCCATGAAAGCCACCTTCGGGTGATCAGGCAAAAATTCGATATCCGCGTCGATGAGAGTGCGCCGCACATGGGACCGGATCGCTTCACCGTCGGCGGCCATAAAAGGCGTCTCCCGGTCGGTTACGAACTTCTCGGTCAGCCGCACGCAGCCTAACGGGAGGCTTGCCGAATGCGTCAACTTGCGGTCGCGAAAGGTCAGGATTTCAAGGCTCCCGCCGCCCAGATCAAAAACATGGAAGTCGTCCCACTGGGCCATCGCTGGATCGCACAGCAGCCCCCGGCCAATCATCCGGGCTTCCGCTTCACCGCTAAGCACCTGGAGTGGATGCCCCGTGACGTCCTCGACCTGCTGCGCAAACACGCCGCCATTGATTGCGTCCCGCACGGCGCTGGTGGCCACGATGCCGATTTGGGTAGGATGGTGAGGAGCGACCATCGCCATCAATTCGGCCACCGCCTCGAGTCCATCCGCCATGGCCTCTTCCGTCAGGCGCAGGGTCGCCTTACTGATGCCTCCACTAATTCGAGAATCCAGCGTGCGTTGCTCAATCGGTTCGAGCAGGCCGTGCGCGTTGCGCTTCGCGACGAGGGCTTTGATCGTGTTGGAACCGATGTCGATGGCGGCGACGGTGAGAGAAGTGATTTTCATAAGGAAAAATTGGCGGGCGCAATCAGCACGACGAATTCGCCTCTGAGGCTCATCTGCTGCAGGCGTTGGTCGACGGACTCCGCCGACCCGACGAGAAAGGTTTCGTGTCGTTTGGTAATCTCTTTGGCGATGCAAACCACGCGCTCCGGTCCTAGGACGGTAACCATGTCGGCCGAAAGTTTGGCGATGCGATGACAACTTTCGTAGAGGGCAATCGTGTAGTCAAAATCATGATACTGCGTCAAAAAACGAACCCGCGCGGCCGACTTGGGCGGCAGGAAGCCCGCGTAGAAAAACCCATTGGTCGGTAACCCCGCTGCGCACAGCACGGCCGTCAGCGCGCAGGCTCCGGGGACCGGGACGACGGGCAGGGCGCGCTTTTGGCAGGCGCGGGTGAGGCGGAAGCCGGGATCGCTCAATCCCGGAGTGCCGGCGTCGCACACCAAGGCGACCGATTTTCCCGCTACCAGCTCATCGATCAAGCCTTCGGCGGCATGGGTTTCGTTGTGATCGTGGTAGGGCACCATCGGGCGCTTAATGCCCATGCGATTGAGTAAAAGCCCCGTCGTGCGGGTGTCCTCGCAGGCGATCAGATCAACCGCCGCCAACAGCGATCGGGCCCGATCCGTGATGTCCGCTAGGTTGCCAATCGGAGTCGCGACCACATACAAATGTCCCGGTTCGGGAGTGAGTGAAGCATTGGTGGGCACGGGGTCAGACATAAAAAAATCCGGCGCATCGCGGCGCCGGATTGCGAGTAAAATTGCGGAGCCGCGTTTAGCGAATACCGGAACCCTGTCCGGTGCCCATGCCCGGAACTTGGCCTTCCCAATTGGCGGGACGGCTCCAGGGGATCGAGTCGCCATCTTCGGACGCGCTGGTGCAGCCGGTGAAGATAAACCCGCCCGTGATTGCGGCGAGAACGATGAGGAGACGAAAGAAGGCTTTCATGGGTCTTTAAGGTGTTAGCGAGGCAGCATCGCCTTTGCGTAAATTCCCAGAGAGGGATTCGGGTAAGACCTGCGCAATGGAATAATGCTCCGCCACTTTGCTAATTTCGACGATGGCCAATCGTTCGGTTCCGCGAGTGAGCGTCAATTGATGGTTAAGCACGGCGCCGTGTTTCGCCCCGAAGTTTATGACCACGAAGGCGTTTCGCGGTCCGACGCGCACCGCTTGGGCATATTGGGCCCGTCCTGCGACCAGCGCCGGATCCCTATCTTTTCTCGCGATGAATTGTTCTAGTTCACCGATCCGGGATTCCAGGTCGACGATGGTGCGGCGATAGCGTTGCCCATCCGACGCGGCCACGCTGGTGGCGAGTTGGCCGCGCAGGGCATCGAGTTCGATGTAAGAGGCGGTGAGGCTATCGATGGCGCTCTCGCGAGCGGCGATGGCGGCGAGCCGGGATTCTTCTGCTAGATCATAGGCCAACTGAAGTTGTTCGACCGACAGCCGCACCTCGGTGAGGTCCCGTTTGGCGGCGGCCAGATCAGCATCCAGGACGCGGTTGTGACTTTGCAATTCGGTCGCTCCGTGTTGGGCGGCCTCGAGGTCTAGGCGGGTGGCATCAAGTTTGGCTTCCGCCCGCTGCCATTTCTGGTGAAGTTCCTGTTTGGTGTTACCAATTAGAAAGAACAGCACCCCCGACGCAATCGACCCGGCCAATGCGATGCCGCAGAGAAGAAGGGTCAAGTTGCGCATTTCGAGGAGCAGAGAATGAGGTCTCCGGCCCTAGGCTTGATACGTGGTTTCGGGCCACGGTTCGGCCGCGATGCGAGTCACTTTGCCGTTGGCGGCGAGGTGCTCCAGAATCTTGAAGGCCAGTTCGGGGTCGCCGCCAACCTTGTTCGCCAACGCTTCGGCGGTGAAGGCTTGGTCGGGTTCGGCAGTCAGAGCGGCTTGCAAATTACCCTTGAGAACGATGACGCCGCCGGCGGCTTTTTTGCCGGCTTCGACTCCCGGTTGGTGGTAGGCATTGATCCCGACGAGCGAGGCGTAAAGCCCCACCACGCGTTCGTAGAGTGCGATCAACATGCCCAAAGTGTGGGCTGAGACATCGGGGACGGTGAGGGTGACGGACCAACGGTCTTTTTCGGTCAAGGCGTCGCGAGTGCCGAGGAGAAAGCCTTGGAGGAAATCTCCCGCGGTAACGTTCTCTTCGACGTCGATCGAATCGCCGTCGCGGTCTTTCAGCACCTCGATGAACGTCACGAAAAAGTTATTAACGCCTTCGCGGAGTTGTTGCACGTAAGCGTGTTGATCGGTCGAGCCTTTGTTGCCGTAGACGGCGATGCCCTGATTGACCACTTCACCCTTGAGATCGAGCTCCTTGCCCAGCGACTCCATGATGAGTTGTTGTAGATAGCGGGAAAAGAGCAGCAGGCGATCCTTGTAGGGTAGCACCACCATGTCTTTGGCGCCTTTGCCATCGGTAGCGAAGTGCCAAGCGAGGGCGAGCAGGGCGGCGGGGTTTTCCGTAGTCACGTTGCCGCGGGTCACGTCATCCATCGTTTTGGCCCCAGCGAGCAAGGCATCGATATCCAGACCTTGGAGCGCCGCCGGTAGAAGACCCACGGCACAAAGTTCGGAAGTGCGGCCACCCACCCAGTCCCACATTGGGAAACGGGCCAGCCAGCCTTCGTCGATGGCCACTTTATCGAGCTTGGAACCGTGGCCGGTCACCGCGACAAAATGCTCGGCGGGGCTCAGTCCAATCGCGCGAAATGCCGTCGCTGCTTCGAGCATGCCGTTGCGGGTTTCGGCGGTGCCGCCGGATTTAGAAATCACGACCACCATCGTCGCGGGCAGGCGCTCCCCGATTTGCCCCAATACGAGGTCCATGCCGTCGGGGTCGGTATTGTCGAAAAAGTGAACCGCCATGCGGTCGCTGCCGGGTTGGCCGAGCGCGTGATGCACGAGTTGAGGACCGAGGGTAGACCCACCGATACCGATCACGAGGAGCTGGGTGAACTTGCCTTTGGGTCCCACGACCTCGCCGGCGTGCACGTCCGCGGCGAATGATTTTATCGCGGCGAGGGTATCCGTGATGGCGGACGAAATTTCTGGGGCGGGGGCGAGAGCCGCGTTGCGCAGCCAGTAGTGCCCCACCATCCGGCCTTCGTCAGGATTGGCGATGGCACCGGCTTCGAGAGCCACCATCGCGGTGAAGGCCTCCTGCATCGCCGTCTCTTGGGCGGCGATGTAACCCTCCGGTAGCGGTAGGCGGCTGAGGTCGAGCGAGAGCCCGAGTTGGGGGTAGGGGTGGTGGTGGTGCTTAAAACGATCCCAAGACATGATTTCCCGATACAAAAGAGTTATGGCACAAGGAGCAGACAAAAAAACGGCGCAATCGGTCAAGATTGCGCCGCGAAAGAGAGTTCAAGGGAGCGGGTGGGGGCTTTTGGCCTCAGAGTTTCAGGTATTTATCGGTCACGGCGCCTTCGGATGCACTGGCCACGGTGGCAGCATATTTCGCCAACACCCCGCGGGTCTCCTTGGGTGGAGGCGGCGTGTAGGCCGCCATGCGCTCGGCATATTCCTCGTCCGAGATCAGGAGGTTGAGGGTATTTTTGACCGCGTCGATTTCGATGGTGTCACCGTTACGGACGATACCGATCGGACCGCCCTTGGCGGCCTCGGGGGTCATGTGGCCCACGTCAAAACCGTGGCTGCCGCCGGAGAATCGTCCATCGGTGATGAGCGCGACGTCCTTGATCAGACCGCGTCCGGCCACCGCGCTGGTGGGCGAAAGCATCTCGCGCATGCCGGGACCGCCGACGGGGCCCTCGTTGCGGATGACGACTACGTCGCCCTTTACGACATCGCCGCGCAGAATGCCGGCGAGGGCGTCTTCTTCGCTTTCGTAGACCTTGGCCGTGCCCTTGAAGTAAACGCCTTCCTTGCCGGTGATTTTTCCGATCGCACCGTCGGGAGCGAGGTTGCCGCGCAGCACGCGCAGGTGGGTCTCGGGCTTGATCGGGTCGTCCCACGGACGCATGATGTCCTGCTCGGTAGGATAGGTTCCGTAGGGCTTCACGTCGGCGAGACTTTCGGCGAGGGTCTGGCCCGAAACCGTGAGGCAATGACCGTGCAACATGCCGCGATCCAGCAGCATCTTCATCATGGGCCGAATGCCGCCGATGCGGATCAAGTGGCTCATGTTGTATCGGCCAAATGGCTTCAAGTCGGCGAGGAGGGGCACGCGCTCACCGATGGTCTTGAAATCGTCCAGCTCAAGATGAACCTCCGCGCAGTGGGCGATGGCGAGCATGTGCAGAATAAGATTGGTCGAACCGCCCAAAGCCATGGCGACGGTGATCGAGTTTTCGAAAGCCTCGCGCGTCATGATATCGCGAGGACGGATGCCCTTTTCGAGCATCGCCATGACGGCCGCACCGGCGCGTTCGCTATCCTGTCGCTTGGCTGCGCTGACGGCGAGTTGGGCGCTGCTATTGGGTAGGCTCATGCCGAGCACCTCGATCGCACTCGCCATGGTGTTGGCCGTATACATGCCGCCACAGGAACCGGGGCCGGGAATGGCGCACTCCTCGACCTCCTTGAGGCCGGCCGCATCGAGCTCGCCCTTGGCGTGTTTGCCCACGGCCTCGAAGACCGAGACGATATCGAGGGGCTTTTCCTTCTTCGTATCGGAGTGACCGAAACCGGGGAGAATGGTGCCGCCGTAGATGAAGACGGCGGGTCGGTTGAGCCGGGCGATC
>Ga0075118_10000602_pt1 | contig 31193 bp, 26 predicted proteins | sample AntAceMetag02UKE_FD_69794 | JGI IMG/M metagenome (GOLD analysis project Ga0075118, IMG submission 69794) | Saline lake microbial communities from Ace Lake, Antarctica - Antarctic Ace Lake Metagenome 02UKE | ecosystem: Environmental > Aquatic > Non-marine Saline and Alkaline > Saline | place...
CGGAGATGGGGTTCGTGTCCCGTTGGGTGACGTCGACCTTTTGGCGCCCGTCCGTCGGCCCGGCAAGATCGTCGCGATCGGGCTGAACTACGCCGACCATGCAGGCGAATCCGCCATGGAGCTTCCCTCAGCTCCGCTGATCTTCTCCAAGCCGTCATCCGCGATCGTTGGCCCGGGTGAACCGGTGCGTTGGGTCGATGCTGACTGTCGAGAGCCTGACTACGAGGCAGAGCTCGCGGTGATTATCGGTACGACAGCGTCAGGCCTGATCGACAACCCTCTCGACCACATTTTCGGCTACACGTGCTGCAACGATTTCTCTGCACGCGACGCTCAATTCGGTGACGGGCAATGGGTGCGCGGCAAGTCGTTCGACACGTTCTGTCCGCTGGGCCCGTGGATCGTCACACCCGACGAGTTCGGCGACCCGAGCAACCACAAGATCGGTATCGACGTGACCGACGCCGGCGGGGTGACGACTCGGCTGCAGAACGGCAACACAAGCCACATGATCTTCGGTGTCGCCGAGATCATCACCTATGTCGCTCGGTTCATCACCCTGGAGCCGGGTGACGTCATCGCCACCGGCACACCCGAGGGCGTCGGGTTCGCGCGCACACCGCCCCGCTACATGGTCGATGGTGACGTTATGTCGGTGTGGATCGAGGGAATCGGCGAGCTCACCAACCCGTGTGTGGTCAACTGATGCCCGTCGAAGGCACACCGGTGCAGCTCCGAACCGCTCACTGGTACGGAGGGCAAAGCCGCGATAACTACATCCACCGCAGTTGGATGAAGCGTGGTTTGCCTGACGACGTTTTCTCCGGCCGACCAATGATCGGGATCTGCAACTCTGCCTCCGAGCTCGCACCGTGCAATCAGCACCTCGACGATCTGGTCGAGCACGTGAAGCGAGGCGTTTGGGAGTCCGGTGGTGTCCCCCTCGAGTTTCCGGTGATGTCACTTGGAGAGACCCAGATCCAGCCGACCTCAATGTTGTTGCGGAACCTGATGGCGATGGACGTCGAAGAGTCCATCCGCGCGAATCCGATCGACGCTGTCGTGCTGCTGGCCGGGTGCGACAAAACGACTCCAGCGATGGTGATGGGGGCGGCGTCGGTCGACCTGCCAGCCCTCATGATTACCGGCGGGCCCATGCTGACCGGTCGGCTTGAGGGTCGCGCCCTCGGCTCCGCGACCGATATGTGGCGAATGAGTGAGGAAGTGCGGGCAGGCACGCTGAGCGAGGAGGACTTCATCGCCACAGAGTCGGTCATGACTCGCAGCGCAGGTCACTGCAATCCGATGGGGACGGCGTCGACGATGGCCTCGATGGTCGAGGCGCTTGGATTCACACTGCCAGACAATGCTGCGATCCCTGCGCCTGACGCCCGCCGCCGTCGCCTGGCGCATCTCAGTGGCCGACGCATTGTCGAGATGGTGCACGAAGACCTGCGCCCATCGGCCGTGCTGACGCGGCCCGCATTTGAGAATGCAATCAAGGTGTTGTCCGCCGTTGGAGGGTCCACTAACGCGGTAATCCATCTGCTCGCGATCGCCGGCCGTGTCGGGGTCAACCTCACGCTTGACGACTTTGACCAGATCGGGTCACGCCTTCCGTTGCTGGCCAATGTGATGCCGGCGGGCAAGTTCTTGATGGAGGACTTCTTCGAGGCTGGCGGTATTCCTGCCGTAATGGCCGAACTCGCCGACATTCTCGATGGCGACGCACTCACCGTCACCGGCCAACTGATTCGAGAGCACTGGGCCGGGCGTACGAGCTGGAATCGCGAAGTCATCCGGCCGATGACCGATCCGATCATGCCTGAGGCCGGGATTGTCGTCTTGCGCGGCAATTTGTGCCCGCAGGGTGCTGTGGTGAAGCCGTCGGCCGCATCGCCCGAACTGCTCGAGCACTGCGGCCCTGCGCTCGTGTTTGACACGATCGAGGACTTTAAGGCCCGGATTGACGATCCAGACCTCGATGTCACCGCTGAGACGGTGATGGTCCTGCGGGGTTGCGGACCACGGGGTTATCCGGGAATGCCTGAAGTCGGCAACATGCCGTTGCCAGCCAAGCTGCTGGCACAAGGCGTGACCGACATGGTCCGGATCAGCGACGCTCGTATGAGTGGCACGGCCTACGGGACCGTGGTTCTGCACACTGCACCTGAATCGGCTGTCGGCGGTCCTCTTGCCCTCGTTCTGACTGGCGACATGATCACACTCGATGTGCCCGGGCGCTCGCTTACGCTCGACATCGATGACGCCGAACTCGACCGCCGTCGGGCGGAGTGGCAGGAGCCCCCACCGGTTGCCACGCGCGGCTGGTACCGCCTCTACATCGATCATGTCACCCAGGCAGATACCGGGTGCGACCTCGACTTCTTGATCGGCTCCAGCGGCTCCACGATCTCGCGAGAGAGCCACTAACAACCGCCAATCGCCATTTCCCAATGACAAAGGATTCCCAAATGATTGACCTGCTCATCGCCAACGGCAATGTTGTCGACGGAAGTGGCCAACCGGCGTACCTCGCCGACGTCGCAATTTCCGGCGAACGAATCGTGAGCGTTGGCGATCTCGGCCACGTGGAAGCGACGCGCACCATCGATGCAACGGGAATGGTGGTCTCGCCTGGATTCATCGATATCCATACCCATTCAGACCTGAGTCTGCTCGTCGAGCCATTCGGCATGAGCAAAGTTCGACAAGGCGTGACCACCGAGGTCAGTGGGAACTGTGGGTACAGCCCCTACCCGGTCGCTCCGGACAAGACGGACGAGGTTCGAGAGATGATGAGCGGGCTCCACGGTGAGGAGGTCGACTGGGCCTGGACCGATCTCGCCGGGTACCGCGACTACGCAGCCGAACGAGGGCTCGGCATGAACATCGCGCCGCTGCTCGGCCACGGCGCTGTGCGCGGTGCGGTGGTCGGATTCGAAGATCGTCGAGCCAACGCTGACGACATTACGGCGATGCAGCGGCTGGTCGCCGAGGCGATGGAGCAGGGTGCATACGGCCTGTCGACGGGTCTCACACTCACACCCAGCGCGTATGGCGACACGGACGAGGTCGTTGCGCTCGCCGAGGCGATGTCGCACTTTCCTGGCCGCTTCTACACCAGCCATACAAGGCTTTGGGCCGGATATCACATCAAGGGTGTTGCCGAAGCGATCGAGATCGGTCGGCGAGCGAACGTGCCAGTGCAGGTCTCGCACATGGCAATCAACGACCCGCCGTACTGGGGGCAGGCCGACACCGTGATCGCAGTGTGCGAGGACGCGGTCTCCGATGGCTTCGACGTGACGTTCGACGTCTACCCGTACGCCGCGAGCAGCAGCGGGTTCAGCCAATGCATCCCGACCTGGGCCCAGTCAGGCGGAACCCAAGCGCTCCTGCAACGGCTACGCGACCCGCAAACCCGCAAACGGATCCGGGCCGACATGCTCGAAGAGGGCCTCTTCAGAGGATGGCCGTGGCTCTGGGACCGACTCCAGGTCAGCGCCGCCTATACGCCTGAGGTCAGAGCGTTCGAGGGTATGACGTTCGAACAGTGCGGCGAGCAGCTCGACCTCGAGCCGATCGACGCCGCGCTGACGCTGATGGAACGCGACGAGGCCAAGCTTCGCATCATTTTCTATTACCGCACCGAAGAGGACATGAGATCGTTCCTGCGCCACCCGATGGGCATGATGGGGTCCGACGGGTTGGCGATCCAGGTGTCGGGCTCATTGGGCGCCGGGCGGCCGCATCCGCGGTCATACGGTGCACACAGTCGGGTGCTCGGCCTGTACGTCCGCGAGACGGCGGTGCTGACGATCGAAGAAGCCGTCTACAAGATGAGTGGGCAGGTCGCCGCCCGACTGGGCATGTCAGATCGGGGTCTGATCGCTGACGGCATGGTTGCCGACATCGCGGTCTTCGACCCGGCCACGGTCGCCGACCAGGCCAGCTTCGAGAAGCCACATCAGTACGCGGTCGGAGTTCCGTATGTGCTGGTGAATGGTGTCTTGGTCGTGGCCGACGGCCAGCACACTGGTGCGCTGCCGGGTCGGGTCCTCGCCGCCTAGCTGTGGCAACCCGCGAAGTTGTGCCTGGCACAACGCGAGCCCGGCGCGTCAGGTGATCCGTTTGCCGTGGTCGGCTGCGCCCGCATAGCCGATCTGCTCCTGCAATGTGATTGCCCGGCGAGCGTTGGCGACGTCACCCTCTGCCATCACCTCGGTGGCCGGTGGCAACAACTCGAAATGGCCAAATCGATCCTCACCGGCGACCAGGTGGGCGAATGCCGCTTGGCCGGACGCCTGCTTCATGGTGGGCGTGACATACCGAATCGCTAACCCGATCCGACGATCGGCGGACGTATTCGGGTTCGAGGCATGGAAGAGGTGCCCGTGATGTAGCGACATTTCCCCCGGCTGAAGCACGGCGTCGACTGCCTCGGCCTCGTCCACTTCGACGGAGATCTCTTGACCTCGAGACAACATGTTCGACTCGTCGAACGTGTCGCGATGGCCGACGATTTCGTGTTCATGACTGCCTGGAACAAATCGCATGCAGCCGTTGTCCGGCGTCGCAGCAGTGAGCGCTACCCACGCGGACACCTCAGACTGGCCGTCGTACCCCCAATACGTCAGATCTTGGTGCCAGCTGACGAAGGCCGGCGTCGCCGGCTCCTTGATGAAGAAGTTGGCACCCATCACCAAGAGATCGTCACCGAGAATTGTCCTCACTGGCTCGAGCAGCGACGGAAGACGCATGATCTCGTCGACGAACGGCAGCACGATGTTGGCGAATCTCATCAGAATTTCGCCGGCGGCGGGGTCTTGTACCCGCTCGGCCTCGGCTAACTCGAACATCGCTTGATACTCGGCCGCTCGCTCTGGGGTCATCACCGCGAGCGGAAAGGCGTAGCCGTCACGCTCGTACGACTGTCGCAAGTGCACTTCCATCACGCTCCGTGTCTACAAGTCGCCGAGCGCCAGGCCAGCAGCGTCCAGCGTCTTGTCGATCAGGGTGTCGTCGTGCGCCGCCGACACGAACCACAAACCTCGACTGGTCGGCCGTACCCCGCGGTCCTGGAGTCCTTGGAGGAAAGCGGCAAGGCGTGGACCGTCGGAGTTCGCTGCGAAGTCTGCTCGCGATGTCATTGTCTCGGACTTCCCAAATCGGGTCTGACACAGAGAGCCACCGATGTGATCCACAGCAAGTTCGAGATCGTGATCGCGACCCAGCTGGCGCAAACCATCGGCGAGACGTCGCGTGAGGCGGTCCATCTCGGGATACGGGTCGGTGTCGATCAAGGTGCGGACAGTCGCAATGCCAGCCGCTACCGATGAGACACCCGTGTTGTAGGTGCCGGAGTGATTGACCTCGCCACGACCGACCGCAGCGAGTAGGTCGGTGGTGGTTCCGAGTACGGCCAACGGGAATCCCGAGGCGATCGCTTTCGCGTAAATCGAGATGTCTCCGTTGATTCCAAGGAGGCCCTGGGCGCCGGTGAGCCCAAGGCGGAATCCCGTGATCACCTCGTCGACAATAAAAAGAGCCCCATGTTGTCGACATAGTTTCTTGACACCTTCGAGGTAACCATCCGATGGTGAGATGAGCCCGGTGTTACACATCACTGGTTCCATCAGCACGCAAGCCACATCGCCAGATTCGAGAGCCTGAGCAACCTGCTGGAGGTCGTTCCACTCACACAAGACCATGTCAGTGGCAGCAGAGATCGATTGACCCGGGGTGAGAGGCGCCGCCGCTGAAGGCTTGGGGACCACTGCCATGTTGACGAACAACGGATCAAGCCAACCGTGATAGTGGCCTGTGAACCGCACGACCTTTTGTCGACCGGTTGCGGCCCGGGCGATTCGGATGGCCAGGAGATCCATCTCCGTTCCACTCAGACCAATCCGAACGCTCTCGATCCACGGTAAAGCGCCGACGAGAATTTCGGCAAACTCAGCCTCCAGCACGTTCTGCCCAGCGAACAGTTGCCCGGTCGACAGCGATTGCTGAACCGCACTGGTCACCGCCGGGTGGTTGTGACCCAGGATCATGGGACCCATGCCAGCTGCGTAGTCGATGTACGTGTTGTCGTCGACATCCCAGAGCAACGCACCGTCGCCGCGTGCAATCGTGAGTGGCACTGGTGCCCCGCTCAAGCGGACATTCGAGTTGACGCCGCCTGCGATCACCGCCTTTCGGCGAGCATGTTCCGTCTGGCTCTGGTCGTAACAGAAGTTGGTTGCGTTTGTCATCGTCTACCTTCGTCGTAGCTGGTGGTTGGAGACAAGCTCGAGGTGAGCACAACACCATTGTACCATCCATTGCAATGGCTATTCCATTGGCTGGATTCTCAACTATGTGAAACCTCGACGAACGCTCGCGGAGTCGTTTTCATCACGTGTATAGGGAATATGAGATTGACGCAACGCATTTGACTCGTTAAGGTTCCATCCAGCAGAGCAGTGCTACGCCAAGTTTCATTGGGTGAAACGTTGGTTGGGGTTTTCGGTAGTTCAGGAAATGATTCGGGGAGCTGTGAACAACTCAAGACCGCATGTTGGGAATTGGATGCGCGTCGGCGGCCCGCGTCTCCGCGCTCGCCATCTGCCCCAACGACCTTCGGCGACTGTCATTTTCCGTGCCGGCAAGTGCTCGGGCGATCACCGGAGAACCTTGTGAGCAACAATGATGAGCGCTCGGTCGACGAACCGTTGCTTCGCATCGACGGGCTGAGCATCGAGTTTGGTTCACGTGAATCGCCAGTCAAGGCCGTCAACGAGGTCAGTCTCGAGGTGGCACGCGGCGAGACGCTCGGCATTATCGGTGAATCCGGGTCGGGTAAGAGCGTGACAGCAATGTCGATTCTTCGGCTGTTGCCGAAGGACCAGGCCCGAGTCACCCAGGGCCGAATTTTGTTCAATGGAGACGACCTCCTCAAGCTCGAACCCAGTCGGCTTCGACGGGTGCGCGGCAAGGACATCTCGCTCATCTTCCAAGATCCAGCGACATCGCTGCATCCGTCGTTCACAATCGGAGCGCAACTGATCGAAGCGATCCGCGTCCACGACGGAGGACTCTCGAAAGCTGCTGCACGGACACGCGCCGCAGAACTCATCACAAGCGTAGGCATCGCTCATGCTGGTGAACGCCTCGACCAGTACCCTCATCAGTTTTCGGGCGGAATGCGACAACGCTGCATGATTGCGATGGCAATTGCGAACCAGCCCAGCGTGGTGATCGCCGATGAGCCCACAACAGCGCTCGACGTCACGATCCAAGCAGAGATCCTCAGCTTGCTGCGCGTCGTTCAGCGCGAAACAGATTCGGCGGTGATCTTCATCACCCACGATCTTCGGGTAGTTGCCCAAGTTGCCGAGCGAGTGGCCGTGATGTACGCAGGTTCAATCGTCGAATCCGGCACGGTTGACGAGGTCTTTGCGAGTCCCCAACACCCTTACACCTCGGCTCTGTTGCGGAGCCTTCCAGCCCTCGACCATCGCGCCGAGCGTCAGATTTCAATCCAGGGATCCCCCCCGAACCCCAGCGATTTACCCCCGGGCTGCGCGTTCCAGCCCCGTTGTGAGATCGCAGCCGGTCGATCAATCTGCACGACTGACCGGCCCATGCTCAAAGATGTTGGCGGAGGCCGTGCTGCGGCTTGCCACTTCAGTGCCGAAACCAAAGCCGTCGCCGTCAATCTGGGTCGCCACTCGCTGCAACCTGAGGCGATTGCAGTTGCCTCCGAGGAAGACACCGAGCCGGTTCTTCGGGTCGAGCATCTCGACAAGCGATTCGCGATCGGTGGCGGGTTGTTTTCGGGCGCCAAACGGGAAGTTCACGCCGTCAACGATGTTTCGTTCGACGTTCACCAAGGCAAAACGCTTGCATTGGTCGGCGAGTCAGGTTCCGGGAAGTCAACGACTGCGCGGCTTATTCTTCGGCTTCACGAGTCATCAGGTGGACGAATTCTGTTCGGCGGCCTCGACTTGGCCGCCACAAGCGGACGTGAGTTGCGTGACATTCGCCGAGAGATCCAAGTTATTTTTCAGGACCCATTCGGATCGCTGAACCCGCGCCTCACAGCGCGTGAGTTAGTCACCGAGCCTCTCAAGATTCAAGGAATCTACGATGCAAACGGGCCCGACAAAGTGGGGGATTTACTTTCGCGCGTTGGGCTTTCCCCGAGCCAGTGGGATCGGCAGCCGGCGGCCTTCTCCGGCGGTCAGCGTCAGCGGATCGCGATCGCCCGCGCGCTGATCTTGCAGCCGAGGATGCTGGTGCTCGATGAGGCCGTCTCTGCCCTGGACGTGTCGATCCAAGCTCAGGTGCTGAATTTGCTCGCCGACCTGCAAGACGAACTCGGCCTGACCTATCTCTTCATTTCCCACGACCTCGCCGTCGTGCGCCAGTTGGCCGACTCGGTGGCTGTCATGTTCGCCGGTCGCATCGTCGAGCAGGGCCTTGCCGCCGATATCTATGGTTCGGCTCGGCACCCGTATACGAAATCGTTGCTTGCTGCAATCCCCGGCACCGACACGCAAAACCGCGAAGCAGGCGACGACGTCGAGGTGACCGAAGCCCGGATCGATATCGCCGAGGACGGCTGTGCCTTTCGTTTGCGGTGCCCGATCGTTCAAGCAGTGTGCGCAACCGAGAGTCCATCTTTCACGCGGATTGATGGCACAGCACATGATGTTGCCTGCCACTTTGGTGCCGTGCCGGTTCAAGTCGGTGCGCAATGAGCGCGCCGGACAACGTCGCAGCCGAAGAAATATCGACAATGACGCAAGGCGCTAACCGTCCCGGTCAGACTCAACGGTTTCGGTCCGGATTGAGTCGATTTCGAACGTGGGCGGCAAACGAGAAGCCCGCTGCCGTTGCGATTGGCTTCCTCGTTCTACTGTCCGCAGCTGCGATCATGGCGCCGATTGTGGCGCCATACGATCCACTTCAGCAAGATCTCGGGTCGATTCTCGAGGGGCCGTCATTTTCGCATCCCTTTGGCACCGACGAACTCGGCCGAGACATGTTGAGTCGAGTTATCTTTGGAGGTCGGATTTCACTCGCTACGGCAGCGATTGCAGTCGCAATCGCCGGGTCAGTGGGCGGATTAGCCGGGTTGACCGCTGGGTATATCGAACGCGCTTTCGGTGCTCTCATCATGCGCTTTATGGACTTCCTCCTCGCGGTGCCAGGAATTCTGTTGGCGATCACGATCGCTGCCGTACTGGGCAACGGGTTCTGGCCTGCGACGATCGCCGTCACAGTCATCTCGATTCCGGCTTTCGCGAGACTCGCACGTGCCAGCGTGCTGTCAACCAAACAAGAGGAATTCGTTCAGTCGACCAAGAGCGCCGGCGCCGGGCACTCCTACCTCATGTTCAGAACGATCTTCCCCAACGCGCTGAGTCCGCTCATCGTCCAGGCCAGCGTTGCGGCCGCGACCGCAATATTGCTTGAGGCAGCGCTGAGCTTTCTCGGGCTCGGAACTCAGCCCCCTTCACCGTCGTGGGGTACAGCCATGGCGCTTGGCAAGTCGTATCTGAAACAGTCGATCTGGTACGCGCTGATGCCTGGTTTGGTCCTCACGGCCACGGTGCTCTCCATCGACACGATCGGACGCGCGATGCAACGCACCTGGGGCGGCAACGCGTTGAACTCGGCAGCAGGAAGGGGCGGCTGATGCGTCGATACCTCGGATTTCGGATGCTCCAGATGATCCCGATTGTCGTCTTCGCCTCGATCGGCGTGTTCTTGATGATCCACCTTGTGCCAGGTGATCCCGTGCTGACAGTCACTGGGCTCGAAGCCAGTGCTGAACAGATGGAACGCGTCAGACAGGAGATGGGCTTCGATCAGCCTCTCGTCGTTCAATATTTCAACTGGGTTGGGCAGGTGTTCTCAGGTGATCTGGGGAACTCGCTGGTGAGTCAGAAGCCTGTGTCCGAACTGATTGCAGACCGGATGCCGGCAACAATTCAACTGACGATCGCAACGATGGCAATAGGCCTTGGTCTGGGTATTCCGTTCGGACTTGTGTCGGCGAGCCGCAAGGGCTCCTGGATCGACAAGTCCCTCGCTGGTTACTCATCACTGAGCCTTGCTGTACCCACGTTCGTGGTCGGCATCGTGTTCATCCTTGTCTTCGGTGTCACGCTCGAGTGGCTGCCGACCGCGTCTGCCTACATACCGTTCTGGGACGATCCTGGAGGGGCTCTGAAGGCGACGATCGGGCCTGCGGCCACCTTGGGCTTTTTTGTTTCCGGGGTGATCGCCCGTTTCGTTCGAGCATCGATGGTCGAAGTTCTGGACCTTGACTACATCCGTACCGCACGAGCCAAGGGTGTCGGTGAGGCCAAATTGGTCTACAAGCACGCATTCCGGGCTGCTTCGTTGCCAACGCTCACCATCGTCGGCATCCAGTTCGGCACGTTTTTAGGTGGGTCACTCGTTACTGAGTCGGTGTTCAACTATCCGGGAATCGGCCGATTGATATTGTCGGCGATCTTGAACCGCGACTTTGTCGTTGTCCAAGGATCGGTTCTCGTCGTGGTGATTATTTTCACCTTGGTCAACCTCGTCACCGACGTCCTCTACAGCTTCCTGAACCCCAGGATCCGCGCGGGTAGCAGCGGGTAGTAGCGGGTAGCAGCGGGTTGGAGACCGTTGCTGCAGTTACCGCACCAACAGACAGAAAAAAAGACAGCCGGGTCGACCTTCAGGTCCGAAACGGCCACCAGCTTACAAAGACCCTGAAAGGGAACCACATGAGAAACCACAAACGAAGTCGGTCAATTCTTGGCCTTGTCATGGCATTCACGCTGGTCACGGCAGCGTGTGGAAGCGATGACGATGCCGCAGACGAGTCAGAGGCCACTGACGTGTCCATTGACGCTGACGAACCAGCACCTGCTGACGAACCAGCACCTGCTGACGAACCAGCACCTGCTGACGAACCAGCACCTGCTGACGAACCTGCCGAGTCTGGTGGCGTGCTCCGAGTCGGCTCGGTTGCCGACGTTCTCAACTTCGACCCGTTTGCTCTGAACTTCGAGCATTTCCCAACGATCATGGCGATGTACGACGCTCTCATTCGGTACGACGACGATCTCAACGCACTGCCGAGTCTGGCAACCGCCTGGGAGATCGGTGACGACAACCAATCGGTGACGGCAACGTTGCGCGAGGGTGTCACGTTCCACGATGGGGGCCCAGTTGATGCCGACGCGGTCGTCACCACGTACCTGCGAGCAATGGATCCAGAAACTGGCAGCAACATGCTCGGTTTCAGTGTCGATATTGAAACGGTGACAGCGGTCGACAGCGGCACAGTGCTGATCGAGTTTTTCCGTCCGTTGCCCGACCTGGCAATCACTGACATCCTGCAGGCGATTTCGATCACCGATCCAGCCGGGATCGATGACCTTGCGACGCGTGGCTCCGGTTCCGGACCGTTTAAGTTCGAATCATGGGATCCGGGCATCGTTGCCGTCTTGACAGCCAACGAGGACTATTGGGGCACTGAGGGTCCCTACCTCGACGGCATCGAATATCAGGTCTTTGGTGATGATGATGCTCTCTTTGCTGCGTACAACTCTGGAGCTATCGACGTTGCGTGGGATATTCCCAAGAAGGACGCTGCTGATCTCTCAGAGGAGAACGTCGTCCAGGGGTACCCCGGTTCGCTGACGTACGCCTTCCAGATCAACGCCAACCGTGCTCCATTCGACAACCTGAACATGCGCCAGATGATGCAGTACGCGACGAACCGTCAAGGAATGCTCGACGCTGCCTTGTTCGGCCAGGGCGAGACTTCGGTTCTGCCATGGGCAACGAGCTCACCTGCTTACGACGAGTCGTTCAACGAGACGTATGCGTTTGATCTCGAGAAGGCTCAAGAGCTCCTCGACGCAGCAGTTGCTGAAGGTGCAGGAACATCTGCAATCCTCAATGTTCCCAGCTCGCGACCGCCAATGGTGTTGATGGCTCAGATCTTGCAGTCGGATCTCGCCTCAATCGGCTTTGATCTGGAGATCAATTCCCTTGACTCTGCCGCCTTTGGCGAGTTTTACGTTGCCAAGGACTACGGAATGATCACGAACTTCAACGGCAACCTCGCGAAGTACCCGACGAGGATGACGGGCAACTCGATCTTCCGGCTCGAAGACAACCGTGGCTGGCCGGATGGTTTGCCGCAGGAATACGTCGATGCAGTGAACACCGCATCATCTGCGTTGACTGCGGAAGACCAAGACGCTGCATTCGGTGAGCTTCGAGACGTGATGTTGGATCTCTCATGGGTTGTGAACATTGCGTACAACCAGGCAGTGAATGCCGTTGCAGACAACGTCGAAGGCCTGGGAGTCACGGTCGACACGATGTTGATCATGGAGAACGTCAGACTGACCTAGTCAGGGAAGAAATACCAACCCTGATATTTCATACGGCTGACCGGGCCGGTTCGTCCTTTACATCGTGAACAGGACGGCCCGGCCCGACCCGTTATGGTGCCGCGGCCTGCTGTGAGTCCCGGTTTTGATGCTGACCAACCGGAGTACCGGAATGAAAAACTTGCAACCCAATATCTTGTTGGTGATGTCCGATCAGCACAACTCAAAGATGACGGGATACTCCGGCAACACTGTTGTCAAAACACCTCATCTCGATCAGCTGGCCCGCCGCGGAGCGTCGTTCTCCAATGCCTACTGCACGAGCCCGATATGTGTGCCAGCCCGGGCGAGCATCGCTACCGGTAGGTACGTCCACGAGATTGAGGCATGGGACAACGCCACCCCGTACGTTGGCACACCCCCGAGCTGGGGTCATCACCTCGGCCAGGCCGGCTACCAGGTGACGACGGTCGGCAAGCTCCACTATCGAGACCCTGTCGACGACACAGGTTTCCCGGATCAGCGCGTGGCCATGCACATCAGCGGCCGCGGCGATCTGCGCGGCATCGCGCAACGGCCCCACGGCCGTGTGCCGACGGTGCCTGGTTTCCGAGCGATCCTCGATGCCGGCGCCGGTGAGACCGACTACACGCGGTACGACCGCTCTGTGGTCAATGCCGCTGAGCGGTTCCTCGAGCACGAGGCCGATCGGTAGCCCTGGGCGCTGATGGTTTCGTTTGTGGCACCTCACTTTCCGCTGGTTGCACCCGGTGAATTTTTCGATTTGTACAGCGACCGAGATCTCGACCTTCCGTCGGACGCCCTTGGCGCGTGGGACCATCCAGCGGTCCACGTGTTCCGCCAGTCATTCGGCATCGACCGGCAGTTCTCCAGCCGCGAGCGCCGGCGCGCGACGCAGGCCTACTTGGGGCTCTGCAGCTTTATGGACGCGAATGTCGGCGCCGTTCTCACCTCACTCGAAGCCTCCGGATGCGCCGACGACACGATCGTGATCTACACCTCAGACCACGGTGAGAGTGCCGGCGCACACGGGTTGTGGTTCAAGCATCTGATGAACGAAGAGTCCGTCCGAGTCCCACTCCTGCTCGCCGGGCCAGGCATCAGCAGTAACGAGGTGATCGACACACCGGTCTCCCACGTCGATCTGCTTCCGACGTTTCTCGCCGCGGCAGGAGTCGAGCTACAAGACGGCGAGTGGGCACCAGGAGTTTCGCTGCTCGACCACGATGCGCTCAGCGACACCGATCGAGTGGTGTTTGCTGAGTATCACGCCAACGGGTCGATCGTCGGGAGTTATATGGTGCGACACGGCCGTTACAAATACATCGAGTACATCGACGAACGCCCACAACTCTTCGATCTCGTCGACGACCCAGAGGAGATGTTTGATCTATCCGGTCGCCACGACCTGGCCGGTGTCGTTGCAGATTGCGCCGGTCGGCTCCGTCAGATCTGTGACCCCGAGGCAGTCGACGCGCTCGCCAAACGTGACCAAGCCAGAAGGGTCGCAGTGGTGGGCGGCGCTGAAGCCGCCGAAGCCCACACGGTTGCGTATACCCCCGTCCCGACACCAGATGAGGAGCCGGCATGAACGCGACGGGTGCGTCGACGCAACATCAACGAGGTTCTCGATTCGACGTCGTCGGCCTCGGGGAGTCAATGCTGTCGCTCTCTCGCGACCCCAACTCCAACGACTTCTTGTGGGATGTCGCCGGTGCCGAATCAAATGTCACGCGAAACTGCGCCGCGCTTGGTCTGCGCACTAGCTGGGTCAGTCGACTCGGCACCGGAGTCGCTGGTCCAATGGTTCACGACGTCATCGCGGGCGCCGGCGTCGACCTGTCAGCCGTTACCTTCTCCGAAGATGCCCCAACCGGGTTGATGCTCAAAGGTTCCCTGGATTCGCAGCCCCGGGTGCAGTACTACCGACGGTTCTCAGCAGCGTCCCAAATGTCGGAGACTTCAGTGGATATTCCACAGTGTCTCGATACAGCGGTGCTTCACCTGAGCGGCATCACGTTGGCATTGTCCGAGAGCTGCAGTGATCTCGTGCTGGCTCTACTGGAAGCGGAAACCAGCGCGCTGCGTTCGTTTGACCTCAACTGGCGTCCGACGCTGTGGCCCTCGAAAGCACCGACCGAGTTCTTGGCTGACGTAGCGAATCGTGCCGACATCGTCTTCGTGGGATTGGACGAGGCTGAAGCAGTGTGGGGGTTGTCCGACCCCGCTGACGTCCGAGCACTTCTCGATCGACCGAAATACCTGGTTGTCAAGGACGGTGCCGTCGGGGTCCATACGTTTGTGGGTGACGCCGTTCGGTTTGAACCCGCGCTCAGCGGTGTGGTCATCGACCCTGTGGGTGCTGGTGACGCGTTTGCCGCGGGGTTTCTGTACGGAATTGTGAAGCATCCCGATGATGTTCAGCGATGTCAACGACTCGGCCACATCATTGCGATGAGTGCAGTGACGAACCGCAACGACGTCGGACGCACGCCCGAATGGTCAACAATCGATCGAATGCTGGACCTGGATGACCAGGATTGGGCCTCGCTGGTTTACACCGACGGCTCGTCGACTTGACCGACCGCATCGGCCCTCTGCTCAACGTGTGGGTCTCGCGATCCAGCGACGAAGAGCTTCCAAGCCTGAGGGCTGAGTGAGTTCTCCACCGATACCAACCGCGAGTGCTCCCGTAGCGAGATAGGCCTCGGCATTCTCAAAGTTCACGCCGCCTGTTGGAACGAATTGCATCTTGGGGAATGGCCCGCTGAGAGCACGAAGATACGCCGGCCCGCCGAGTTGCGCGGCCGGGAACAGCTTCGCGGCGGTGAGTCCGAGCGCTGCTGCGTGCTGAACTTCCGATGGGGTCGCTACCCCGGCAAGAATCGGGGTGCCAAGGTTTCGGGCGGTCTGGACAACCTCGGTTGAGAGCCCAGGAGAAACCAGGAACTGGGCTCCGTCGTCGATCGCCTGTTGCGCCAGAGACACCGAAATGATCGACCCGGCGCCGAGCATGTGGGGGCCGTCGGGCCATTCGCTCCTGGTCTGGCGAAGGGCCTGCGCACCCTGCTCGTCTTGGACGGTGACCTCGATGTGTCGAACGCCAATCGAGACCAACTCAAGCGCGAGAGACGTGGTTGCGTCGGGTGTCAAGCCTCGGAGGATGGCAACGATGGATGCCTCACCAACCCCCTGTTCAAACAACTTCTGAACAGCATCAGCGGCACCGTTGATGCCCTCGCTTTGTGCGTTGTCGCTTCCCGGCATCCTGCTCTTCCGTCCTCGCTCAGCGAGTTAGTCTAGAGGATTGGTTCCAAGGGGTCGGTGGGTCAGTGGTCGTAGGCGAGGAGTGATCGGGCGGGTCCGGTTGCGCCGCTGGTTTCGTTGTGCCAGATCGCGGCGGTGAGCGCAAGGAGTCGTTGCAAGACGCGAGCACAGACGCCTTCGGGTTTGCGGCCGCCGTGGCGTTCCAAGTCGAGCTGGGCTTTCAAGGTCTGGTTGACCGATTCGATGATCTGGCGGAAGGGTTTCAGGAATCGGGTGTGTAATCGTTCGGTCTTCTCCGACCGTACTTTCGGTCGGATGAGGGTGATGCCGGCGTCGTTGAGTTCGGCCTCGAACGCAGCAGAGCGGTAGCCCTTGTCGGCCATCAACACCTGACCTGGCCGGCCGCTGAGTGCCGGATCGAGCCCGATCATCGCCAAGGCGGTGTCGCGTTCGTCGGTCTTGGCTCCGGTCAACGCGTAGGCGGCGGGCAGCCCCGATGGCGTGGCGATGAGGTGCAGTCGGAGTCCCCAGAAGAACCGGGAGTGGCTGGCGCAGTAGCCGTAGGTGGCGTAGCCGGCCATGTCAGATCGCTTCACCGTTTCACGGCTGCGGCCGCACTCGACTGGTGTGGAGTCGACCAGCCAGAGGTCGTCGTTCCATGACGGGCAGTCGCGGGCGAGCGTCGCGATGATGTGTTGCATCGTGGCCGCGGCGTGGCGGAGTCGTTTGTTGTAGCCGGAGCGTTGCGGTAGTCGTGGGAACAGGCCGAGCAGGTGGATGTTGGCGTGGCGGATGAAGCGGGCTTCGGAGGTGTAGCCGAGCAGGGCTTGGATGACGGCGAGGGTGATCAGTTCGGCATCGGTGAGTCCGGGGCGATCCCGATCTTGGGCCGCTCTGGTGCCCACTGTGGGTGTTCAAGCAGGAGGTCGTCGATCGTGACGTAGAGTCGGGTTGCGAGGGTGTCCAGGTCAGGGTTCATGCGCTGTGTCCTTTGGGATCAGAGTTTGTGTAGGCCCCTGATCTTGGACACCCTCGTGAACCAAATGGTGGATCATCGCGCGGAGCGCGCGAACCCCTTGGAACTATCCGCTAGAGGCTGGCGGCTCGCGCAGCCACGAGCAACGCTGCGGTGTAGGAGGATTCGGGACGTGTGAGCACAACATCGGTCCGGCCCGCCTCGACGATTCGACCGTTTCGCATGACGATGATCTCTTCGCACATCCGACTCACGACTCCGAGGTCGTGGGACACCATGACGAGGGTGAGCCCAAGCTCGTCGCGTAGATCCATCAAAAGATTGAGCACCTGTGCCTGAACCGAGACGTCCAACGAGCTGACCGGCTCGTCGGCGTAGAGGATCGTCGGATCGACAGAGAGCGAGCGTGCGATGCCGACCCGCTGCAGCTGGCCCCCAGAGAGCTGGTGAGGAAACCGTGGCAACACCTCTCGGCCGAGCCCTACCTTCTCGAGCGAGACGATCAACTCGTCGTCATCCGGTCTGCGGCCCTGCAACGCCCGCATCGGTTCACTCAAAGATCGCCGGATCGTCATTCTCGGGTCGAGCGAGCGACGCGGGTTCTGGAAGACAATCTGGTTCTTCCGACGCAACTCTTTCGAATCTTCCCCTCGGAAGTCACCGACGTCTCGACCATCGAAACGGACCGTCCCGCGTTGGTGGTGGAGCAATCCGCACATGACCCGGATCAAGGTCGACTTCCCGGAGCCCGACTCCCCGACGATGCCGAGCGTCGTGCCGGCGTGCACAGCGAGTGAGATGTCGCACAGCGTCCACCCCTCGTCTCCGGCGCCGAGGGAAGCTCGCGGGTAATGGAAGTACATATCGTCGACGTCGGCAATTGCCATGGCGATCAGCTCTCCCCATCCGGGTGCCAGCACGAGTACCGGTGGCCATCCCCCAGTGTGACGGGCATGGGGGCCTCGGCACACGACGCTGACGCGTGTTCGCACCGGTTCCGGAATCGACAGCCGCCCGGGAACTTGCCGACTGCGGGAACGTGGCCCGGGATCGTGTGCAGCCGCTGGCCCATGAAGGACGCGAAATCATCGTCTTTCGGCATCCCAGGATTGGCGGCCAGCAGTGCAGCCGTGTACCTGTGACGGGGGTCACTGACGACGTGCTCGACGCAGCCGGTCTCGACAACGTGCCCGCCATAGATCACGGCGACCCGATCGCACACGAAGCGAATGACGCCGAGGTCGTGGCTGACGAACAGCACGCTCATGTTGCGCTGCTCACTCAACGAGATGAGCAGTTGAAGGATCTCCTCCTGGACCGTGACGTCGAGGGCCGTGGTCGGCTCGTCGGCGATGAGTAGCTCGGGATCCGTTGCGATCGCCGCAGCGATCAGCACCCGTTGCTGCTGCCCGCCCGAAAGCTGATGTGGGTATCGACGCACGAGCGCAGCCGGGTCCGGCAGTTGCACCTGATCGAGTAGTTCGAGGACCTTGTCGTTGACGGCCCGCCGCTTGAGATTGGTGTGCAGGCGGATCGATTCCGAAACCTGACGGCCGATTCGCATCATCGGGTTCAACGCACGCGCCGGGTCTTGGAAGACGAACCCGATCCTTTTTCCCCGAATTTTGGAGAACTCAGCATCGTTCAATTCGAGCAGGTCTTGGCCGTCGAAACGAACCGTGCCAGACGCTTTCGCCTCGTTCGGCAACAGTCCGGCGATCGCCGTAGCGGTCATCGTCTTCCCGGATCCGGACTCGCCGACCAACCCCAACCGAGTACCCGCTGGCAGATCGAGTTCGTCGATGTGGATGATCTCGTGTCCGTCGATGTGGACGCGGAGATCACGGATTTCGAGCATCAGGACGATCCAGTCCGGGCTTGCTGAGGATCGAGAACAGTACGTAACCCATCGCCGAGCAGATTGAACCCGAGCACGGTAAAGACGATCGCTAGTCCCGGGAAGAACATGAGGAACGGCGCGGCCTCGAGAAGTGACTGCGTCTCGCTGAGGAACCGCCCCCACGATGATGTCGGCGGCTGGACCCCGACGCCCAGGAACGCCAAGGCGGCCTCGATCAGGATCGCCGCTGCGAACATGACGGAACCGAGAACGATCAGCAGCGGGCTGATGTTCCGCAGTACGTGGCGTACCAGGATGTACGACCTCCGTCGCCCGTAGCCGTACGCCGCCTCGACGAAGTCGAGCGCCAGGACCTGGCGAGCTGGGCCGATCGTGACCCGAGCCGCAACGGGTATCTGCCAGGCAATGATGGCGAGCGTGGCCGTGGTGTTCCCAGGCCCAAGTTTGGCGGCGAGGACGAGAGCGGTCAGGATGCCGGGCAGAGCCAGTCCTGTGTCGACGAGGCGGGTGAGCGGCCCTTGGAAGTAGCGATTGGAGCCGGCGATTGCGAGCCCGATCGAGGTGCCGATGATCATCGCCACAACCGTCGACACCACGCTCACGTACAACGAGTTTCTCGCACCGAGCATGAGTTCGGTGATGACGTCTCGACCGGCGCGATCGGTACCCAACAGGAACCCGGGCGTACCGGGCGGCTCGAGCCGATTCGACATATTCAGGTGATTCGGCGGATACGGAGTCCAGACGAAGGACAGCAAGGCAACGAAGACGAACGACGATACGAGCGCGCCACCGAGGTAGAGCGTGATCGGTACGCGAGCAATGCGCCGCCACACCGATGCCGGCGGGGCAGGGATCGCCGTATCGTCGTCGATGGTGTCGGCAGTGATAGTCGGAATCGGAGTGTCAGGCATTGGCATCGGCCTTGTCGCGAATTCGTGGGTCGAGGAAGCCGTAGGCGATGTCGACCAAGAAGTTCAGGATCAGGATGAAGAGCATGATCACGAGCGCGAGGGATTGCACGACGACGACCTCGCGACCGAGTGTTGCCGTGACGATGAGGCGACCGATGCCGGGCAGCACGAACACGTTCTCGACGACGACGGCACCCGCGAGCAACTGACCGAACTGGAGGGCTGCCACGGTGACCAGTGGGATGGATGCGTTGCGGACGCCATGGACGAGTGCAGCCCCGCGGCGGCTTCGACCGCGCGCCATTGCTGATCGGATGAAGTCCTCGTTCATCACGTCGATCATGGCCGTGCGGACATACCTCGTGAAGACGGCGGTGACGCCCAAGCTCAGCGCAAGGACGGGCAGAGTGATCGAGCGGAGGGATCCGACAGGATTCTCGGCGAGAGGTACGTATCCGCCCGTGGGGAGCCAGCCCAGGCGAACGGCGAACAGCAGGACGAAGAGCAATCCGGCCCAGAATGTCGGGATCGCAATGCCGACCTGGGTGACGACGTCAACGAATCCACCTCGAACCTTCTTGGCGTTGATCGCCGAATAGGTGCCGAGCGCCAGCGACAGCGGCACCGAGATGAGAAGTGCACCAACAGTGATCATGAGCGTGGGCTCGATACGTCGCACGATCTCGTCGAAGATGTCGTACCCCATGCCGTACGAGGTCCCGAGATCGCCGGTCAGCGCGCCCCGGAGCCAGTCGAGGTACTGCATGACGAGCGGCCGGTCGAGCCCGAGCTCCTCGCGCATGAACTCCACATCGACGGGGGCGGCTTCACGACCGAGGAGAACCGTGACAATGTCGCCTCCGAGAACGTTGACGAGCGCGAAGACGGCGATCGAACCCACGAATGCAGCGAACCACAAGCTGAAAAGCGAGCGAAGTGTGTACCGGATCATTCGTTCATCTACATCCTTTGTCAGAGACACAAGCGGTCGTCCGGAGGCGTTACGCCTCCGGACGACCGTCGACACCAGTGATGGTCAGGCGTCAAGACGTCGAACCACGAATGGGTTGTCTAGTTCGACCAGCGAGCGGAGCGAAGGTCGACCGCATTGTTGATACGGACTTCCTGGATGCCCTCGAGGTCGGCGACCATGATCTGCGGCACCTTCGGCGCCGAGATCACAGTGACCCATGCCAGATCGGCGAAGGTCTTGACCAGGTCGGACATAGCCGCAAGATACTCGTCGTTGTCTGTGTACGAGTCGGCGAGGGCCAGCTGGTCCTCAAACTCAGGGATGCACAGTGACGAGCTCTTGCCCAACGGTTCACGACCACCCTCACAGCCGTACTGCAAGATATTCGCCGAATCACGAATCTCACTCATGCCGTATGCGCCCTGAGCCCAGGTCTTGTCAAGCCATGTGGTGAGGTCTTCGCCTCGGCTGTTGACCGTGATACCGACGGCGCCGAGCTGCTGCGTGAGGACTTCCATCGTGAACGGGTGCGATGCAACCGCCGCAAACGGATAGTCGATCTCGAGATCTTCATAGCCGGCTTCCGCAAGCAGTGACCGGGCCATCTCGGGGTCGTACGGGTACGGGCAGTAGTCGCTATTGTATGGCTCGGCATTCGGGACGACCATCAAGCAAGTCGGGTCGGCATAGCCGTCGTACACCTGGATGGCTTCCTCACGGTTGATCGAATGGGCGATCGCTTGACGCACACGGATATCTTGGAACGGCTCTTCGTTGACGTTGAGCCAGAGGTATGACACCTCGCCGGCGCTCTCGAAGAGGACCTTGAAGTCTTCGTCCTCGGTGAACGTGGCAACGCGCTCGATGCCCTCGGCCAGCACCGCCGAAAGGAAGTCGTACTCCCCTGCAAGCAGACCGTTGAGCGCAGCCGTCTCGTCGTCGACAAATCGCCAATCGATGACCTCAAAGAATGGCTTCTCGCCCCAGTAGTCCTCGAACCTGTTCAGTGTGAGGCTCGTATCCGGCTTGTACTCGCCGAACACGAACGGACCGGTGCCGATCATGACACTGTTCGCGTCGTTGTCCTCGAGGAAGTTCTCGGGAACGACGTAACCAGCTGAGTTCCCGAGCTCCTTGAGAAAGGTTGCGCTTGGCTGCGTCAGCACGATCTCGACAGTCCGCTCGTCCAACGCCTCGACGCTCGCCACATTCGCGTGCGGAGCGCTCAGTTTACTCAGCGGCGATTCAGCATTTTTCTTCATGGAGTACACCGCATCAGCCGAGTCGAGATCGGACCCGTCGTGGAACTTCGCTTCCCGCATCGCGAACGTGTACGTCAGGCCGTCATCGCTGATCGACCAATCTTCGGCGAGCATCGGCACGATGCTGCCGTCAGGCTTGACTTCGACCAACGTCTCCTGGACGTTGTAGAAGGTCGGAACCCGCAATGCGTTTGCGCCGACTTCCCAATAGTTCCAGCTCGCCGGCTCCTGCGGAAGCGTGGCAATGAGCGTTGTGGACTTGCCGGAGCCGGAGTCGGAGTCCGAGCCCGAGCCCGAGTCTGTCGGCGCGGCCGTGTCGGCTGAACCAGGTTCAGCCGACACGGCCGCGCCGGAGTCACCCGAGTCGCCGTCGCTTCCGCAGGCAGCAACGAAGAGCGCGAGGCTCACCAAAACTGCCGACGACTTCGATCGTCGTGATGTAGATGGGAATCTGGATGGCTTGATCACGGCTGTATCTCCTCGTTGGCGATCATTGTGCTAAGCACAAATTTCCTGTAAGCTGAGTCGACAGTAACATATCCGCAGTCTGGAGATCAAGGCTTGAATGTGTTGCGGCCCGTTCCGAGGTAGTCCGCCCGGAGCATCAGACGTCCAGATTTGGAGTTCAGACTTGGAACCTCATCGCGATCATCTTGAGACAGACTCGAACATGTTCGACCTCACCGGCATGACGGTGCTGGTCACCGGAGCCGGGTACGGTCTCGGGCGAGGTCTGGTTCATGGCCTCGTCGCACACGGCGCAGCCGTGATCGGTCTCGCTCGCAGCGCCGACGCATTGGCCGACACGTTCTCGTCCCTCGACCGCCCGAACCGCTACATTGTGGGCGACCTCACCGACGACGCGCTGTACGCGGCACTCGATGAGCTTCCCGAGCACATTGACGTCCTGGTCAACAATGCAGGCGGCGACCCTCACACGAAACCATGGGGGCAGCAAACCACCGAGGACTGGCGCGACACCTACGAAATCAACGTCATTGCCGCCGAGCGGTTGTGTCGCCTGCTGACACCGAAGATGGTCGAGCGAGGATTCGGCCGTGTGATCAACGTCTCGTCGGTCTATGGATCAATTGGACAGGACCCGCGGAACACTGGGCCGCGTGGCGGCGCCGGCGCCTACACCGCTGCCAAGCACGGCCTGATCGGGCTCACTAACTATCTAGCATGTCAGCTCGGCTCAACCGGCGTCACCGTTAACACGCTCAGCCCAGGCATGATCACCTGGCAGGAATCGCCGGGCGAAGAGACACTCGCTATCTGGGACCACCTCGCTGATCAGACGCCGGTCAAGCGGACGAGTCTTCCTGAGGACTACATCACCGCAACTGTGTTCCTCTCAGCCCGCGGTTCAGGGTTCGTGCACGGACACAACCTCGTCGTCGACGGCGGCTGGAGTGCCTGGTGAGCAACAACGTCACAACGACGAACGACGCTGGTGGGATCTGATGGGACGGCTAGAGGGCCGGGTAGCCATCGTCACTGGCGCATCCTGGGGCATCGGTGCGGCGGCAGCCGAGGCCTACGCTCGAGAGGGCGCTTCGGTGGTAGTCAACAACCTCCCAGAGGACCGTATGGACTCGCTCGCAGAGAGCGTGGTCGAACGCATCAACCAAAGTGGCGGGAAGGCGATCAAAGTACCCGCTGATATCAGCGTGCCAGAGGAGGTCGAGCGGCTGGTCGCGGTCGCCGAGAAAACCTTCGGTGACGTCAGCATCCTTGTTGCGAACGCCGCATACTCTGAACGCGGTCCATGGAACGAAATCCCCATCGAACAATGGGATCGCACGATGGGGGTCAATCTGCGTGGAACTTTCCTTTGCGCGAGAGCTGTTTACCCAGGAATGCTCCGCCTCGGTTACGGCAGCATCATCACGTTGACCAGCGTGACTGTCGATCTCGGCATGGCCGGGTTCCTCGACTACGTATCATCAAAGTCCGGGATCATCGGTCTGACCCGCGCACTGGCCCGTGAGGTGGGCGGCGACGCAATCCGAGTCAATAGTGTCATGCCCGGTGCAATCCGGACGGAGCAGGAAGTCGAGCTCAACTTCGACGAGCGGGAACTTGCTTTGTTGTCAGCCGAGCGTCAGTCGATCCCTCGACGCGGTTACGCCGAAGACCTCGCTGGCACGTTCGTCTACCTTGCGTCGGATGACAGTGCCTTTGTCACTGGCCAAGTGATCACCGTCGACGGCGGATGGATCCATCACTAGTCTGATGTATTGCTCCGACGCCCCATCTAGACTTGCGACCCGAGCGACATGGAAGCTCAGCGAGCAACAACTGGAAGCGGCTTCGTGAGTACACGATCAACTCCGAGCGGCACGCTCCTCACACTCGACCGAGGGATCCGGGTGCTGGAAGAGATCGCCAGAGGAAGCGGGCTCTGCACGGCGCGTTCGATCGGTTCGACGCTCAAGATCAACCAGGGAACGATCTATCAGATCTTGCGCACACTACAGAACAGCGGGTACGTCCATCGGTTGCCCGGTGGCAGGTACCGCCTGGGAGCGCGTATCGCCTACCTGGTCGATGGCTACCAGATCCAAGCGGCGCCACCACAGGCGATCATCGATCATCTCCACGCACTCCACATCGCAACCGACGAAACGGTCTACGCAGCACTTGCACTGGGCTCGACCATTGCGATCGTGGCGTCGCACGAGAGCACCAAGCGTCTCCGCGTCGGCAGCTTCGAGGCAGGATTCGCTCAGAAGCCTCATGCGACGGCATCGGGGAAGGCATTTCTGGCGTTCTGCGACGAAGCCGAGATCGAGAGCTACTTCGAGGACCGAGAGCTCGAAGTATCGACGGTGAACACGATCACAGATTGGGACGTTCTCAACCGGGAGTTCGAGCAGATCCGGCAACAGGGCATCGCCTTCGACCGGGAGGAGTCCGACACCGGTATTGTCGGGATCGGGGCCGTGATTATCGGAAGCCACGGAGAACCGGTGGGGGCGTACGCGTCTGCGATGCCCGTCGCACGATTTGAAAATTCCTGCGAGAGCGTGTCAGCCAACCTGTTGAAGGCCGCTGATGATGCGTCTCGGGCGCTCAGATACCGGGGGGTATATCCCCCGACAGAGACCGGACCGCGCAATCCGAAGAAGCCGTTCGTCTCCCGCTGAATCGTCCGGAGTCAACGAACCCGGTCGCAATAGGAGCCCGCCCTAGGCCTGCACGCAGATGACCTCGGCCGAGTCAGCGCGCCGATCTACCCGTCGTCGACTGATTTTGCTGGGTGGCTGACGCGTTGACCCAAGACTGGCTCGCGATCAATGTTGCGCGGCTGGTCGGTCACCGAAGGCTCGACGTGATGCCGGTACGCTTCGTTGACACTCAGCCTTCCTCAGCGGCATTCGGCACGTCGCCCGACAGGAGCATGTCTGATGATCACGGTTTCAAACCACGAACTGGTCGTCACGATCGACGAGTCGTTGGGTGGCGAGATCCAACAGATCGAATTCCAAGGTGACCCGATCCTTGCGTTCGATGACTGGCAGGCCCCGGTGAGGGCGTCGCAAAGCCGCACCTATGGTGACGCCAAGCTCGACTGGCTCTCGGAGTATCGCGGCGGCTGGCAGCTCCTCATCCCCAACGCCGGGGCAGCGTGCGAGGTCGATGGTCTGCCGCTTCCATTTCACGGGGAGTGGTCGCGGACCCAGGTCGTCGTCGTCGACGCGTCATCGTCTCACGTTTCGATGGAGGCAGGAACGCGGCTTCCGTTCGTGGTCAGGCGTCGGGTGAGCTTGCTCGCCAGTCCGGCGAGGGTGAGCGTCAGGACGACGATTACCAATGTCTCGGAGCTTCCACAGCCGTTCCTGTGGGGCGAGCACCCGGCGTTCCTTGCCACACCGGGCGACCATATCGATGTCCCACCGGCGGCCGTTGTGGACGCCGCCGACGAATTCCAACGTGTTGCGGCGTGGCCGAACAACCCGCTCGGCGAGTCAGCTCTCGACCGACTGCCATGCGCCCGTCCACTCGAGAGCGTGCATTTCCTGCCGAATCGTCCTGAGGGCTGGGCTGCTCTCCGTCGCGACCACCTCGGTGTCGCCCTCGTTTGGGACATCGTTGACTTCCCTCACCTGTGGCTCTGGCGCGAGCTCGGAAGCACAGGGTTTCCGTTCTATGGCCGGACCTCGATCGTCGCGCTCGAGCCCGCATGCTCCTGGCCTGGTGACGGGCTGGCTGCTGCGATCACTCGCGAGCAAGCCCACTGGCTGGCTGGTGGTGAGAGCCGAACGACTTCGGTGACACTCGTTCCCTTTCGACCAGATGGACGAGCGGTCGTTGGTGTCGACGAGGCGGGGACGCTCCGGTTTGATGACGCCGATGGTTGAGGGGCGTCCGGCTCTAACGAGGACACGCGCTCACTGAAGGTGTCGAGGGATTGCTCGACCTCCGGCGGTTTGATCGAGCAACCAGTCGATGCGTGGTCAGAAGACGATGAGCCCGCGCGCCTGCTCACCGGCAGCGAGTGCCCGGAATGCCTCGTCAGCTTCATCGAGGTCGTAACGCTTCGTGACCAATTCTTCGATCTTGAGCCGCCCCGCCATCGCAAGTTCGACCATCTTCGGGAACTCGACCATCGGGTTGCTGCTGCCGTACCGCGAGCCCACGATCCGGCGCTCACCGGACATCAGGAGCGCAGGGTCGACCGGGAACGTCTGCCCTGTACCCGGCAGCCCGAGCACCACCTCGACACCCTGCTTGGCGAGAATGTGCAAGCCCTGCTCCATCGCAATCGTTGCACCGACCGCAACAATGCTGGCGTCGACGCCATGACCGGTGAGCCGGAGCACTTCGTCTTGCAGATTCTGTTTGGTGGGATTGATCGTGTGCGTCGCGCCGAACTCGCGAGCCATGTCGAGCTTGTTGTCGAGCACGTCGACGCCGATAATCGGATACGCACCGGTGGCGACTGCCCCTTGGATAGCGTTCAGGCCGACGCCGCCACAGCCGAAGATCGCGACGCTTTGTCCCGCACGCAACGCGGCCGAATTGACGACCGATCCAAAGCCGGTCGTGACCGAGCAACCGATCAAAGCAGCGAGCTCAAGCGGGAAATCTGGTCGAACCCACACGGCGGCAGCCTCGGGCACGACGATGTAGGGGCCATAGGTTGCTGGGCCGTAATGATTGACATCGGAACCCTGGTAGTGAAAGCGGGTACCGCCTCCGGCCATCTTGCCGATCGGTGGAGTGTTGAGACACAGCGATGGAAACCCGAGAGCGCAGTACTTGCAGGCCCCGCAATCAGGTGCCCACGAAATGATCACGTGGTCGCCGGGCTTGAGATTGTCGCACCCCTCACCAACGGCCTCGACGATGCCGGACCCCTCGTCGCCGAGCACGATCGGCATCGGAATGCCCGTGTGCGAACCGTCGTATGCGTGCAGGCAGCTGTGGCAGACACCGCTCGCGACCATCTTGACCCGGACTTCTCCAAAGCCGGGATCGTCGATGTCGACCTCCATCATCTTCATCGGCTCGTTGGGCTTGAGGAGAACAGGGGCTGTGATCTGCATGGTGTTGCGTCCTTATCGAGACATCGGGGGACCGACGGATGGGATCCCCACTCTGGCTGAGTGTCGCTTGGACGACCATCGGCCCTGACGACCGGTAACCCATCACAATTACCGTTATCTTGAGTATAGAATAGCATAAAACAACTCTGCGGTACAAGCCATGTCTCCCTGTATTGCGGCGTGCATCGCAGCCAGCGCACCGCCGGAGGAATCGTGTCACCGTCCCTGATCATTGCTGACCTCGTGGTCGACTCCGCCTGCCTTCTGGGCGAAGGACCGACGTGGGACACCGATGGAGCCCGCCTGCTTTGGCTCGACATCGACGGATGCGAGCTCCACCAACTCGATCAGTTCGGCAACCACGCTGCCACAACTCTGAACGGTCGGGTGACCGCTGTTGTGCCCCACGCCGGGGGTGGGCTGGCCGCTGCCGTCGATTGCTCAGTGGCGCACCTCGATGAGCAGGGTCGGGTGGGCCGAACCATTTCAACCCTTCCGAGAGACGGGGACGGACTGACCAACGACGGACGATCCGACCCACTCGGCCGACTCTGGGTTGGAACGGTCGATCGCTCGGGCGCTCAACGGGCCGGCTTGTTCTGCGTCGACGCTGAGGGCCTGGTGACGAAGGTTCTTGACGGCGTTGGGCTCTCGAACGGCCTCGACTGGAGCCCTGACGGCCGCGTCTGCCACTACGTCGATTCGTTTGAACACACCGTACGAAACCTCCATCTTGGCGCCGATGGTCTGCCTGAGCGAGTTGAGACGTTCGTCCGGATCGAGGCGACGCCTGATGGTCTCACCGTCGATGCCGACGGCGGCGTGTGGGTTGCACTCTGGGACGGCGGCGCGGTCCACCGCTACACGCCAGATGGTCGACTCGACTGCGTGGTCGAGGTGCCCGGGGGTTTCGTCACGAGTTGCGCGTTCGGCGGCGTCGACCTTGCGACGCTCTACATAACGACGGCACGGAGTGGGCTGTCCGCTGAGGAGCTGCGGGCTACGCCATCTGCGGGTGGCCTGTTCGCTGCTGAGGTCGGGGTGAAGGGGGGCGGCTATACGGCGTTCGGTGCTCGCGGCAGCCGTCGCTGACTCCGGTGGGGTACCGCGCCATGTGATGGTCCGATCGGTGCCCGGAGGGAGCCGTGCGATTGCTTCGACGTCGCCCGAAATGCTCACAGGGCTGCGGCCACCGAACGGACGACCCAGATCTCACCCCCGTTCGACGTTCTCGGTGCGGCCATCTCAACGCCGGCGTCGAAGTGCACGAGGACGGGTCGCTCCCCGGACCACACGGTTGCCTCTACCCCCGTCCCGACACCAGCTGAGGAGCTGGCATGAACGCGACGGGCCACTATCGGCGCCTCACCGAGCCCCTGTTCGAGTAACCTCTCGGTGGGGTTGGTCGGCGCGGTCGATGCTCCCGATCTGTGCGTTTCGGCTTCCCGGCATCGCGCTCATCCGTCCTCGCTCGGCGAGTTAGTCTGGGTAGATCATCACGATGGAGAGGGCAGTTCAGGCGATGGGTGCAACGTTGGCAGCGCGGAATACATGATTGACATCGCTCTTCGGGATGGTTTGGTCGTGAACGGAACCGACGACCCGCCTCGCTTGGCCGACGTCGGGATCTCCGGTGGCGAGATCGTTGCAGTCGGGGACGTGGGTGCCGCCAGACGAGACGTCGACGCCTCTGGGCTCGTCGTCGCCCCAGGGTTCATCGACGCTCACACGCACGACGACATGCAGCTCAGACGTGACCCATTCAACCGCGAGAAACTTCTCCAAGGCGTCACCACGGTGATCTGCGGCAACTGTGGTTTTAGCGCATTCCCTCATCGCCCGGGCCAGCAGTCTCCAGATCTGCTCTCGACCGACGGGCCTTGGGAGTCGTTCAACAGTTATGCCGAGACGCTCCGCACGCAAGGCATCGGCCCGAATATGGCCACGTTCGTCGGCCACAACACGGTGAGTCGACACTTCGATCCACAAGTGGATCGTCGCCCAGATCGTCGGAAGCGAACTCAGATTGCCGACCGGATTCGTCAAGCCGTCGACGAGGGAGCTCTTGGCGTGTCGACCGGGTTGATCTACGAGCCTGGCAGATCCTCCGTCACGGAGGATCTCATCGAAATCGCGACGGCGGCTGCTCAGGTCGGTGGCCTCTACTGCAGCCACGTCCGCGACGAAGGTGCCGGCTTGCTCGACTCGATTGACGAGGCCATCACGATTGCGGACGCGGCGGGCGCCGGGCTCCAGCTCTCACATCTCAAGACGGTCGGTCGCGAGAACTGGGGCCTCGTCGCGACTGCACTCAGCAAGATCGACGAAGCACACCAACGCGGTCTCGACATCGGCTTCGACGTGTACCCCTACACGGCAGGGTCAGGCCCGTTCGAGCAGTACTTCGACCCCGATGACGTCGACGTCGCTCGACTCGACTTCGTACAGATCGTCCATTGCCCGGACTTCCCGCACTTTGAGGGTCTCCGAGTGCCCGCGATCGCAGCAGCCGAGGGTTGTGAGCCGGCAGACTTGGCCCGTCGCATCATTGCCGGCCAGCGCTCAACCGAGACCGTGTGTGTGATCTTCGAGATCGATGAAGACGAGATGCGCTCCGTCCTTTCACATCCGCGGGCCATGATCGGCAGCGATGGAATCCCCCAGGACGGAGGAGTTCCGCACCCACGCCTGATCGGTGCGTTCCCTCGGGTGGTGGGCCAGTACGGGCGCGACGAGGGTCTGTTCGATCTCTCGGCCACAGTCCAGAAGATGACCTCGATTCCCGCCGACCGATTCGCGCTCAAGTCTCGTGGCCGGGTGCAGCCTGGCTGCGCTGCAGACATCACAATCTTCGATCACTCGACCATCAATGATCGAGCTACCTACGAGGAACGTAACCCTCCAGAGGGCATCGAATGGGTACTCGTGAACGGTGAGATTGCGGTCACGCCGAGTGGTCTCAGTGGCGCCCTTGCCGGCCAAGTTCTTACACGAGATCGTGGCACGAATTCGTAAGTTCAGACCACCATCACCAGATTGACCAACCGCCGTCAACGATCAGATTGTGACCGTTGATAAACCGACCGGCGTCGCTCGCCAGCAGCACCACGGCACCGGCTAGATCGTCGGGCTGCCCCACGATGCCGAGAGCATTCCCTCGCCGGCCCCGCTCAACAAAGTCGGGGTTGGCAGTGCTTTTCGGGATGAAGCCAGGGCTGATGCAGTTGGCTCGTATGCCCAGCGGGCCGAGCTCAGCGGCGAGGTTGCGGGTGAGGCCGATGATGCCCGCCTTCGCCGACTGATAGGCGGGACCCGAGCGGTAGGTCATATCGAGGCCTGCGTACAGACGAGGGTCGGATGCCACCGAACCCTGCATCGATGAGATCGTGATGATCGACCCTGCGATCTGCGCATCGCGCATCGATCGCGCTGCGGCTTGAGCGCACGAGAATGTGCCGACCAAATGAGAATGAAGCGTGTCCAGGAATGTCTGGATCGGTTGGTCGGGGGGGAACTGGTTTTCGGTAGATGCTCCGGCGTTGCAGACCATGATCGAAAGGTCTCCGAGTTCAGTTGTGACGTCGGCAACCACCTGGTCCACCTGGTCGGCATCGGTGATATCCAAGACATGTGATCTCACGTCGAGGCCATCGGCGGTCAGCTCGGCGACGGTCTCAGCCAGCGGTGCTGAGCGACGTCCAGCAATGCACACGCGAGCGCCATATGTGGCCAGTGCTCTGGCCATAGCCGCACCGAGATGGGTGCCGCCACCTGTAACGAGTGCACCACGACCCGTCAGGTCGAACACGTCGCGAGCTGGCTTCAGCCGCGCCATGCCGTGACCGACTCCATCGGGAAGCACGGTCGCGGAATCCGTTCCCATGGCAACGCGGCAATGTCAGATTGTGTTGGGCCTGGCGTGGCCGCTCGAATCACCGTCGATGTCATCGGGGCCATGTATTGAAA
>Ga0075118_10000604_pt1 | contig 31182 bp, 19 predicted proteins | sample AntAceMetag02UKE_FD_69794 | JGI IMG/M metagenome (GOLD analysis project Ga0075118, IMG submission 69794) | Saline lake microbial communities from Ace Lake, Antarctica - Antarctic Ace Lake Metagenome 02UKE | ecosystem: Environmental > Aquatic > Non-marine Saline and Alkaline > Saline | place...
ATGAAGATACGGTTAAGCTGTCTAGGGTGACATCTTGACTAAAAGAAAAAGTGAACCCCTCGTTTTGATCAAATTCTGCAGTGGTGTCTCCAGTTGGGCCATCGTTGACGCCGAAGGAAGAAGAGGTTGCGTTAAAGGCTTCGCCCTCGCCATCTGCGAAAGCTGTCGCCGACATTATCAGTCCACCGAAGGTTGCGGTCCCGGCGGCAACATCATCCAATTGCGCTCCTATCGTGCCGGCTGTGGTGCTATTGAATTCCAATGTGATCTGAGCTGACGCTCCTAAGGTGAGTAGGGCGAAAAGAATGGAGAGTGGGAGGAAGCGCTTCATTTCGGTGGAGTCGTTAAGGGATAGGCCTGATAAGGCCTACTTAAAAGTTTTTGGCCGTCTGGTGCAAGCCCTAGGCTGTTTCACTTGTGTGACTTTGAAAAGTTGTGTTCAAGTTGGGCTCATGACCCGTTCGGAAAGAGGCACTTACGTTGAGGAAAAATTGGCGAAATTATATCCAGAAACGCCTATCCCGCTGGATCACTCTGATCCGTATACGCTGTTAATTGCGGTTTTGTTGTCGGCGCAGTGCACGGATAAGCGGGTAAACCTAGTGACTCCGGGGTTATGGGCGAAGGCTTCCACGCCGCAAGGGATGGTGAAGCTGTCGTTGGAGGAGATTAATGGGGTGGTGCGGCCGTGTGGGTTGGCGCCGCGGAAGGCCCAGGCGATTCGAGGGCTTTCGGAGATTTTATTGGCGGAGCATGCGGGGGAGGTGCCGCAGACGTTTGAGGCGTTGGAGGCGTTGCCGGGGGTGGGGCACAAGACGGCGTCGGTGGTGATGGCGCAGGCTTTTGGGGTGCCGACGTTTCCGGTGGATACGCATATTCATCGTTTGGCGCAGCGGTGGCGGTTGACGCCGGCGGGGGCGACGGTGCAGCGGGTGGAGAAGGATTTGAAGCGACTGTTTTCACGCGGGGAGTGGAATAAGCTGCACTTGCGGATTATTTTCTACGGCCGGGAATTTTGTTCGGCGCGCGGGTGCGACGGCATGACTTGTGAGATTTGCTCGACCGTGAACGCGGGGCGCCGCCGCGCGGTGAGAGTGACGAGGGCTTAGAAATCGGGCATGAGGTGTGGGGTGCCCGTCCCTCTTTTTGGGCGAGGCGATAAAAGGCAAAATACGCGTGGTTTTTTATGCCTCTTTTGCTTTATAGTCAGAGGATGCCGCAACTTTCTGCCTCTGTCGGATTCGAGAAATCTGAATTCCTGAATCAGCGGAAAGTCCTCATCCGCTGGCTGGCGGTGTGTTTGGTGGTCGGGGTTGGGGCCGTGTTGGCGGGGTATTGGGCTTACGAGCGGGCGCGTCAGGTTGAGCAGTCCAGGGTGGAAATGGGGATCATGGCAAAAACCAAGACCGAGCGGTTGCAGGAATGGATTGGAGTCAGGACTGCGGGGGTTAATTCACAGATTGAATTTTTGAGTGAAGCGGGGGTGTTGGCGAGTTGGAGTGCGGCGGGGCAACCGCATGATTTTGCGCCATTGATCGACGTGCTGACGAAAGTGCGTTCGATCGGAAACTACACTGATGTCCAGTTGTGGGATCCGGCATCGGGAGCCGAAGTGTGTTTATGGGGGACTAAACTGCACGACTCTGCGCTCCGGGAAGCTTGGGACAAGGTCGGGGCGTCCACGGAGTCGGTAGTGGGAAATTTTATCGTCGGGCAGGAGCAATCGATCCGGGTGCCGTTTTATGCCCGCATACGAAAGGAGCCGGGAGTGGATGCCTGGCTGCTTTTCGTGGGTCTCGTTGATCCGGGAGGAATTATTTTTCCAACCTTAGGTGATTGGGTTCATCCGAGTGAAACGGGAGAATTCCTGTTGGTTAATTTGGCCGGGGCAGAAGTGCAGGTGGTTAATCCGAGTCGACAGTCGGTGATGGCGACGATGACGCTCGATCAAGAGGAACGACCGGCGGTGATGGCGGTGAAAGGGGTTACGGGCTCGGTGGAAGGGATCGACTATCGAGGTCAGGAGGTGTTGGCCTACGTTGATCGGATTGGGAATTCGCCCTGGTGGTTGGTGGCGAAGAAGGACCGGGAGGAAGTTTTAGGGATGGCCCACAGTCGCGTGGGGGTGGTGGCACTGTTGCTGGCGGGTCTGCTGCTGTTTCTGGCGATTCTGTTGCAGGTGTTATTTTGGCGAGCAGCGCGGACGAGATTTTCCGAGCGGCTGGATCAAACAAAGAAGGCGGAGCGTCGATTTAGGGATGCAATCCTGGGGGCTCCGATTCCCACAATGATGGTGGCGGAGGATGGAGAGATCGTTGAAATCAATGCGGCCTGGGAACGGCTTTCAGGGCACGCCGCCGCTGATTTAAAGCATCTCGATGATTGGATCGATCGCGCGTTTCCCGACCAGGGCAGTGAAGCGAGAAAGCACAGTCAGGGAATTTTCAGCGTCGAGTCCGCCGGGTCTGCCGATTTTGGGTGCGAACTTTGCACTCCGAGCGGAGAGAAACGTTACTGGAGTTGTCGTTCGGCCGTGACGGGTGAATTGCCGGATGGTCGTCGGGTGGTGACGGTTTTTGCCATGGATCTGACGGCGAGTAACCTCGCGGAGCAGAAGTCGCATGATACGGCGGAGATGGTGAAGGCGATGTTCTTGCACGCTCGGGCGGGTCTCATCTCCTACGCTGCGGATGGTCGGATGATGATGGTGAATCCCGCGGCGGCAAAAATTGTGGGAGGCACGGTGGAGGAGATGCTGACGGCAAATTTCACTGAAAGTGAAAACTGGCGAGAATCAGGCTTGCTGGACGCTGCCCAGAAAGCGCTCCGGGAGAATATAACGGTCGAGGTGGATGTGGAGATCGAGACAGTTTCCGGTAAGAAGGTGGCGTTGGTGGGGTCGTTTGCACCGATCAAGCAAGGAGAGGATCGCTGGCTCTTTTTCGCCTTCTCCGACGAACTCGAGAAAAGACAGAAGGATTTGGAGTTACAGCGTCTCTTGCAGCAGCAGAAGTCATTCAATGCGACCCTCGCGGGGGAAGTGGCGATGCACCAACGCACGATATCGAAGCATCAGTTGTTGCAACAGGCATTGGAGGCGGTGCCGAGCGGGGTGGTCATCACGACTCCGCTAGGAATCGTGGAATGGGCCAATCCGGCCGCGGCGACCCTGACGGGATATGCCCTGAGCGAACTGGTGGGCCAACCGACCAAAATTTTGAAATCTGGCCGCCATGAGGACAAATTTTATCATAAGCTTTGGGAGACCATTAGCAACGGTCAGGCGTGGACGGGCGAACTACAAAATCGTCGTAAAGATGGTTCATTGTATTGGGAAAGTATGGTGATCGCTCCCGTCCTGAGTGACTCAAATAGCATCACTCATTATGTGGCGATTAAGCGTGATATTTCGGAGCATCGTAAGTTGGAGGAACAGTTTCAGCGTTCGCAAAGAATGGAGAGTATCGGGATGCTGGCGGGAGGGTTGTCGCACGACCTCAACAATGTGCTTTCGCCGATCATGATGGGGTTGGAGTTGTTCCGGATGCGCAGCACGGACCCGAAGGAAATCGCGCGGTTGGATATGTTGCTTAAATCGACCGAGCGCGGGGCGGGAATTGTCCGCCAGATGCTCTCTTTTGCGCGGGGAGTTGATGGCGAGCGGGCGCCGCTGGATCCGATGCGTTTGGTGAAGGAAGTTTCGTCGTTCCTGCACGAAACGATTCCCCCCTCAATCGAGTTAACGACCGATGTGCCCGAGGTGGTCGGTATGGTCATGGCTGATATTACGCAAATGCATCAAGTGATGGTTAACCTCGCCGTGAACGCCCGGGACTCGATGCCAGATGGAGGTGAATTGAAAATTTTGGTGGAGGAAGTGCGGATCAGTGATCCCCTGGTTACGCTTTCGGGGCTGATCTTGGCGGAAGGCGACTACGTGGTTTTCGTGGTGAGGGACACGGGAACAGGAATTTCCCCGGAGTCGCTCGAGCGAATTTTCGATCCGTTTTTCACGACCAAGCCGCGGGGGCGGGGCACGGGATTGGGATTGTCCTCGGTCCATGGCATTGTGCGGGGGCATGAAGGAGCGATTGATGTTTCCTCCGAGTTGGGGGTGGGCACGCAGTTCCGAGTTTATCTGCCAAGGTGCGACCGGAATGATGGCGTGTCGCCTTTTCCCGAGGTGGAAAAGGTGGTGGAGGGCAAGCAGCGAAAAGTGCTGTTGGTGGATGACGAGGACTCAGTCCGAATGGTCATAGCGATGACCCTAGAGGATTGTGGTTTTGAGGTCGAACAAGCGGCTGATGGTCAGATTGCAAAGGAGATGTTTAATCGGAACCCCGATGCTTACGCCGCAGTGATATTGGATTACATGATGCCAAATGCGAACGGGACGGAGGTTGCTCAGTTGATGAAGGAGACCCGACCGGAGCTTCCGATCATCTTGAGCTCAGGAGTGTTGTCGGAAAAGGAGTCGCCGGACGAGTCCTACGAGGCTTATCGAAAGTTGGGCGACGTTGTGATGAAGAAGCCGTTTTCCGCGACCCGATTGATTGCGGTGATGCATGATCTGTTAGACCGCCCAGACCCGGCTTAAAAAAGGGAGAAAAGGGAGATTGATTTGAGCGCAAGGGTTGTTCACGTTGCGCTGCCTTCGCTGAAGGCGATAGTCGGACGTTTAGTCTCAGTTGGTTAGAGCGCTTCCTTCACACGGAAGAGGTCACTGGTTCGAGTCCAGTAACGTCCACCATCTCGGCAGGTTTCGGCGGATTTAGTCGGAGAGCCGCACAACAAACGGGAACTTGCGCGAGACGACGGGGGTCGGATGATGAGCCACCGCAAGTTCGCGGTAGTTTTTGATGAATATTCGCCCAACTCGATCCCGTGCCCGGAGACAATGGATTCTGATTCTGCTCACCTTGGGAGTGGTGGGGGTGTTGGTGGGGTTGCGACAAGGATCAAAGGAGTTGGCGGTGGCTGAGAATCATGGGCAGCCGAAGAGCAGTGCCATGAAGGAAGCCCAGGTGGAAGAGGCCCAAACCCTCGCTTGGCTGGAAGCGGCCGAAGTGGCGAGGCGGGCTTGGGAGGACGAACTTTGGGCAATCGTTGATCGCCCCGAGGAAGCGGATGCCATCGAAGCGAGGGTCGCCGCGCCGGCGCACGAATTTCATTATGTGGTGGCCGAATCGGGCCTATTAGAGGGCAAACAATCGATTTTCACGGGAACGCATCCCGGGACGCTGGTATTACCGCTACCCGATGGACGAAGATTGGATGTGGTGTTGTCGGGGGTGCAGACATCGGGGCCCGGACGCTACCTGAGTTCAGGGATGGTCGACGGGGTGCCGGGGAGTCGGGTAATGATCGCTTACGTGCGGGGGCAACTTTCGGCTTCGGTGGAAGGGGTGGCGCCGGGAGAAATCAAGGTGCGGACGATCGCGACCGAGAACGGACGGGTGATGCAGCTTTATGTGGTGGATCCGAGTTTGGTGGCGAATTGCACGGCAGGCGAAGTGGCGCCGCCGATCCAGCAAGCGGAGCGGGTCCACGCGGTGCTCCCGCGAGTGCCGCAAGCGGATGAAATTCTGCAGAGCGGCGACGCGCAAATCGACCTGCTGATGGTCTACACCTCCGCGGTGAAACAGGCGCTGGGGGGCGTGGACAACGTGCTGGCAGAAATCGACCTCGCGCTGAGTAAAACGAATTCCGATTTTGCCAACAGTGGCATTACCGCGCGTATCCGTTTAGTGGATGCGATGGAGGTGGAGTATGCGGGGGATGAATTGACTAACGCCGCGAGTGGTTGGCAGAGCACGATGCTCAGTCGGATCTCGGGAATCACGGATGGATTCATGGACGAAGTGCATGCGCGACGAGATGAGGTTGGCGCAGATCTGGTGACGGTCGTGCAGAAACGAGGAGATCCTTCGAGTTCTGGAATCGCTTATGTGTTGAACGAAATGGGCGATTACGTGGAGCCCTACTATTCTTTTGCGGTAGTGAATTTTGCGAGCTTCAGCGACTCGCTGCTATTGTCGCATGAACTCGGGCACAACCTCGGGTGTGCCCATGGTCGGGATGAGGCGTTCGAAGCTAATGTGAGTCCGTCGGCGGGTTACCATGGGGCGTTTGAGCACAGCTACGGATTCAGAACCACTGGGGTCACGACGAAGGGGGTGACGCAGCAAATTCGATCAATTATGGCGTATGCGCCGGGCACGCGAGTGCCCTATTTCTCGAGTCCAACGACGATGATCACCACTTACCAATTGGGTGGGACGACGCAGACCTTTGCCCAACCGGTTGGATTGGGTATCGCGGAGGGCGAGGGGGTCGAATCGGCCGATAATGTGCGCACGATTGAGCGCACGGCCTTTCAAGTGGCGGGTTATCGTTTGTCCCGAGACGCGTCGGTCGCAGGTAAGTTGACGAACGTGTCGACGCGCGCGTTTGTGGGGTCGGGATTTCAAACGCTGACAGGCGGATTTGTGGTGGCAGGGCCGGGGAGCAAGCGGTTGTTGATCCGGGCACCGGGCCCGTCGATTGGCGCGGCCCCGTTTAATGTGCCGGGGGCTTTGGTCGACTCGTTGTTGCGGGTCAACAAAATCGGTGACGGGGTAGCCGGGGAGAATGATAATTGGGGGCAACCTGCGAGTAACGGCATCACCGTCGCGATTGCGGGTCAGCAAGTGGGTGCGTTTGCGTTTGGTAATGGGAGTTTGGATGCCGGCATGGTGCTGGATTTAGCGCCCGGATCTTACACCGCCGAGGTCACGGGAGCGAATGGCACGGAAGGAATCGCGTTGATCGAAGCCTACGAAGTGGACGGCGATTCCACAGCGCGGGTGGTCAATCTTTCGACGCGGGCATTTGCGAGCTCTGAAACGCCAATTATTGCGGGGTTTGTGGTGCGGGCGGCGGCAGGCCAAGCAGGCGTGCCGAAGAAAATGTTCATTCGAGTGAGAGGACCATCGCTGGCGAATTATGGTTTGCCCGGGGACACGATCATGCCGGACCCGACGATCGAAATCTATGACGCCAATGCGCAGTTGGTTTACTTCAATGATGACTGGGATTCGCCCTCGGCAGACCTCGATGGCGCGGGTCGCAATGCGCTGCCGATCTTGAAGCGAGGCGAAGTCGATCAGTTGTCCGAAGAACTCGTTTTTGCCGCGGCGCAAGCGGTGGGGGTGGCCGATATGATGCCGACGGAGCCGGGGGTGGTGATCGAAATGCCACCCGGACTTTACACCGTTTTCGTGCGGCCGTTTGAGGCTTTGCCGCTGCAGCCAGCGGAATCGGGCGTGGCGATTGTCGAGGTCTATGAGATGTTTAATTAGGCCTAATTTCCGCGGGCGGATTGGGTCACAGCGGACCGAGAGAAAAGCAAAGAGTTCACGGAGAGAAGAGGGTGGAATTGATCACGAAATCGGACGTTTTTACTCGAGAAGTCAGGCCAATCGTTTGAATCAAACAGGTTGATTAAACGCAAAGGCGCAGCGAGGCAAAGGTCGCAAAAGTCTGAAACTAAACCGCCTATTCAGGGTGTTCGCGTCGTGGAGACTTGGTGTGAAAGTCTGATTCTCACGGGCGGTTGGGATGAAGCCCGTTGCCCGATGGATTCGATAGTCAGTCCCGGGGGAACTCCGGGTTACCGCGGTGATCTCGGTGACTCGCCACAAACTATCGAATAAAAGCGCGACGCCCCGGTGTGACGAGAAGGCGCACGTCGGCGCGAATTGGCGCGGAGTGCCTCGATTGAGTTCAAGGCTCACGTCTGAAGGGACTTTGGCCCGGCGTCTGCAGGGGGCGGAAGCATGGATATGAATACGCTCACTCAAATGTCACGCCAAGCCATCACCGATGCACAGGGGGAGGCGCGGCGTCGGGGTCACCATGAGGTGGACACGTGGCATTTGTGGCAGGCGCTACTCGGACAGGAGCAAGGCATCGTGCCGGCTTTGGTGGAGAAGTTGGATCTGACGGTGAGTGCGTTGCAGTTGGCGACGCAGCGTGAACTGGATCGATTGCCGTCGGTGAGTGGCAGTGTCGATTCGTCAAAGGTGTTGGTCACTCAATCCCTTAATGCCGTTCTGACGCGGGCGGAGAAAGAAGCGAAAGATCTGAAGGATGAGTTCGTTTCGACAGAGCATTTGTTTCTCGCGATGGTGGAAGTGGGCCGTCCGGAAGCGGTGGGAAAGTTGGTGAAGTCGTTCGGGCTCGATCGGGCGCGAGTGTTGAAGGCGTTGCAGGATTTGCGGGGCGCGCAGCGTGTGACCACGGATAATCCCGAGGCGACCTATGATGCTTTGGGTAAGTATGGGATCGATCTCGTGCTCTTGGCGAAACAAGGAAAACTTGATCCCGTGATTGGGCGTGATGATGAAATCCGGCGCACGGTGCGGATCCTCTCGCGCAAAACGAAAAACAATCCGGTGTTGATCGGTGAGCCCGGGGTGGGGAAGACGGCGATCGTTGAAGGACTCGCGCAACGGATCGTGCGAGGAGACGTGCCCGAAGGGCTCAAGGATCGGACGTTGTTCTCGCTCGACATGGGGGCGCTCGTGGCGGGAGCGAAGTATCGCGGAGAATTTGAAGAACGCCTGAAGGCCGTGCTCGCGGAAGTGAAGTCGAGTGACGGACGCATCATATTGTTTATCGACGAACTGCATACTATCGTGGGGGCCGGGAAGACCGAAGGGGCGATGGATGCGGGTAACTTGCTGAAGCCAATGCTGGCGCGCGGTGAGTTGCACTGTATCGGCGCCACGACGCTCGATGAGTATCGGAAACACATTGAAAAAGATGCGGCGCTCGAACGGCGGTTCCAGCCCATCGTGGTGCAACCCCCCTCGGTGGAGGATACGATCTCGATTTTGCGAGGACTGCGGGAGCGCTATGAGCTGCACCACGGCGTGCGCATTCAGGACGGCGCGTTGGTCGCAGCGGCGACGTTATCTGATCGTTATATTTCTGATCGTTTCCTGCCGGACAAGGCGATCGATCTGGTGGATGAAGCCTGTGCGATGATTCGCACGGAGATGGATTCAATGCCCCAGGAGTTGGACGCGTTGAGCCGACGCACCCTGCAACTCGAGATCGAAGAAGCGTCACTAAAACTTGAAAAGGATGATGCGTCTAGCCGGCGGCTTAAGTCATTGCAGAGCGAGCTGGGCGATACGCGTTCCCAAGCCATGGCGATGCGCGGAAAGTGGGACAAAGAAAAGGCGTCGATCAATCGTGTGCGCAAGGTGCGGGAAGAGTTAGAAGCGCTACGACGTGAAATGGAGCAGGCGGAGCGCGCCTACGATCTGAACAAACTGGCAGAGCTGCGCCATGGACGATTGCCTGAGCTCGAAGGCGAGTTGAAGCGAATGGAGGCCCTTTCGGCCGAGTATGAAATGTTTAAGGAGGAAGTTTCGGCCGAAGAGGTTGCCTCAATCGTGGCCAAGTGGAGCGGTGTGCCGGTGACTCGATTGGTCGAAGGCGAGAAGGAGAAACTGCTGCGCTTAGACGAGACACTGCATGAGCGCGTGATCGGACAAGACGAAGCGGTCACGCTGACGACTGAAGCGATTTTGCGGGCGCGGGCCGGGATTAAGGATCCGCGACGTCCGGTGGGGTCGTTCTTGTTTCTGGGTCCGACGGGAGTGGGTAAAACCGAACTGGCGAAGGCGCTGGCGGAGACCTTGTTCGACTCGGAAGCCGCGATGGTGCGGCTGGACATGTCGGAATACATGGAGAAGCACAGTGTGGCGCGGCTGATTGGCGCGCCTCCCGGCTACGTCGGTTACGACGAGGGCGGACAGCTGACGGAAGCGGTGCGACGGAAGCCGTATGCGGTCGTGCTTTTTGATGAAATCGAAAAGGCGCATCCGGATGTATTTAATGTGCTCTTACAGGTGCTCGACGATGGGCGCATTACGGACAGCCAAGGGCGGACGATTGATTTCAAAAATACGATCATCATCATGACCTCGAATCTCGGGAGTCGTCATCTGCTGGAAAACGTCACGGGAGACACGATCTCCGAGAGCGTGCGTGAGTCGGTAATGACGGAGCTGAGGGCGGCGTTCCGGCCGGAGTTTTTGAATCGCGTGGATGAGACGATTTTGTTCAAGCCACTCACCCTCGAAGAGATTACTGAAATTGTGGATCTGCTACTGGTCGATTTGAATAAGCGATTGGCGGATCGACGCGTGAAGGTGGAGCTCGATGAAGTTGCTCGGAAATGGGCGGCGGAGAAGGGTTACGATCCGGTCTTTGGTGCACGTCCGTTGAAGCGGTTCTTGCAGCGCCAACTCGAAACACGTCTGGCTCGTAGTTTGATCGCGGGAGATATTGTCGAAGGCGATATGGTGAAATTCACGGTGGTTGATGATGCTTTGGTAACGGGATAATTCCGACATTCCATGACAAACACCTGACATCGATTTGACAGGGGGCTGACACGTTGGGAGTGAGTTTCTGTTTTAATGGGAGAGTTAAATCCTCTCTTATTATGAATAAAAAATACTTACTCTTCCTTTCCTTCGTCACGTTGTGTGGCGGGTTTGTTTTTGGTGGCACCGGCCAGTTAGCCGATCGAACTCGTGGGGCCGAAAAGTCGTCGGGTCCGGCCGCGTTGGCTCAAAATCGAATCGATGGTGTGAAACTGGAGTTGGAGGTGGATCGGCCGATATTGCCGGCGAGTTCTGAAGAGACCGTGATCCTTAAAATTGCGCTCAATAGCGTTGCTCGCCCGAGCAGTTATCGGACGCCTTTGAACTTGGCGTTGGTGATTGATCGTTCGGGTTCGATGGCAGGAGACAAGTTGCGCCAAGCCAAGTTAGCGGCGCACGAAGCGATCGACCGTTTGGCGGCCGATGATGTGGTTTCCTTGGTGGTTTACGGCACGGAAGTAGTCGTGTTGCGGCCGGCGAGTGAAGTGGGAGACGGCCGTAGTCTGCATCGGGCAATCGACCGGATTTCGACCAATGGAAACACCAATTTGTTTGGAGGCGTGGAGTTGGCGGCACGCGAACTGCGGGAGCGGTTGCGGCAGGACTTTGTGCACCGCGTAATTTTGTTGTCGGACGGATTGGCCAATGTGGGACCGAGCACGCCGCGTGAGTTGGGCGGACTCGGGCGGGAGCTGCGGGCCGAAGGCATGACAGTGAGCACGTTGGGGCTGGGGCTCGGTTACAATGAGGATCTGATGGCAGCGCTGGCGCGGCGCAGCGATGGTAATACCTACTTCGTGGAGAACAGTGCGGATCTGCCGTATGTCTTCGCGACGGAATTTGGTGATGCGATGAATGTGGTGGCGCGGGAGTTGGTCGTGGAGATCACCTTTCCGGAGGGAGTGACGCCGGTTCGGATCGTGGGGCGGGACGGGAAAGTGCGGGCGCAGCAGGTGAAAATTGAGATAAATCAACTGTATGGGGGACGGGAGCAGTTTGCGTTGATTGAAGTGCACGTCGAGCCGGGGCGCCGGGGTGAGTCGCGGAAGTTGGCGCAGGCTTGGTTGAGCTATCGGGAAGAGGCGAATGCTCCGCGCGTGCGCATCGGTGGCGACCTGCAGATTGGGTTCACCGATGAAATGAAGATGGTGCGGGAAAGCGCAAATCATCAGGTGCAGACCGACTATTCACTCAACCGTCTTGCGGAGGTGAAGGAGCGGGTGATCGAACTGCACGATGCGGGACGCGAGGAGGACGCGCGGCGGGAACTCTCCTCGCTGGCATCGGTTCAGCGAGAGATGAGTGTTCGTTATAGCAATGCTGCGGTGGGCGCGCTGGCCGAGCAGGTCGACGAGGAGGCCGAACTCCTCCGCGCACGCGGTTTGGATAACGCGGCGCGAAAATCTTACCGGGCAGATAGTCTGCAAATTTCCCGCCAACAAAAACGGGATTGAGTGCCGGGGATCGCGTGGAGATGGCAGTGAACTCTGAATTGTGTCTGAGATACAGTGTGATTGACTGAAAATCATGTCCTCCGCGCGGCGCCGAGTTTTGCTTTATTGGTTGCTCCTGATCCTACCGGCTTTGGCGGTGGGAGCGGGGACGGCTTGGCTGTTGCGTCGGGAGCAGACGCGCATTGCGGAACAGAGAGAAGAAGCGATGACGTCTCGACGCACGGCGGTGCTCGAGCGATCGGGGTTGATCGTCGAAAGTGTCGAAGCGCTGTTGGCCGATGTGCAGAATTCCTTGGCGACTTCCTTGCGGGATTCACCGCGAGGCAGGGAGCAGCGGTATTTGGAAGAGTTAAGAGAATCGAATTTTCTGGTGGAGGATGTGTTTGGCGCCACCGCGGCGGGTGAAGTGCGGTGGGGGGCGAACGAAGTCGCGACACGGGAATGGGTGACGGATCGGATTTGGACGCAGGCACCGCGGGCGGTGGTGATTGAGGAGGCCCGTTCCAATATCCAATACGCGGTGCCGGAAGGAGACTTTGCGGTGGTGGAGAATCGTAATTTTCGCGATCAGGCTAATTTGCGCAGTCAACTCCAAGTGGAAGCGTCTAAAAGAAGCAGCGTTCCCAGTCGGATGCGCTTGGACAGCGGGGGAGCGGCCAAAGAGGAACAGCGCATGGAGGCAGCTGAGGCTGAGCGATTGGTGACCTGGACGACGGCGGGGGAAGGCGAGACGGTTTCGCTCATCGCGTGGATGTCGAATGGGGAAGGGCTAACGGTGGGGGTGGCTCTCGACTCGAAGGGTTTGATCGAGCAGCTGCGCGGGACGATTCCGAGGGATATTGCGACGGACGAACGTTACTTTTTGACGGCAGTTCCGGTGCAATTACCGATGGGAAAATCGCGAGGTGAAACGGGTTCGGCGTTGGTCAGGATTCCGCTCTCAAGTGCGTTGTTGCCGGGGTGGAGCGTGGAGGGGTTTTGGCTGGGATACGCGATGGGGAATTCTGCCGATTCGGTCGTGTTTTTGACGGGTGGAATGCTGGTGTTAATTCTCGTCATCGCCATCATCTCGGGCGGCAACCTTTTGCTGCGCGAGGCGCGCCGGAGTGAGTGGGAGGCAGCGCAGAGGGTGTCGTTTGTTTCTCATGTCTCGCACGAGTTTAAAACTCCGCTTACGACGATTCGAATGTATGCGGAACTGTTGGCCCAGAACCGGGTGAAGGGAGAGGCGAAGCGAGAGGAGTATTTTGCGGTGATTGGGCAGGAGACGGGTCGACTGACGCGGTTGGTGAATAATGCGTTGGAGTTTGGTCGGCTGGAGCAAGGGGAGCGCCAGCTCGACGTGATTGCGATGGATGTGGCGAAGGAACTCAGGACGATTGGGGAGACGCAGAGGATGCGGCTGGAGTCACGGGGAATTGCGTTGAGGCAAGAAAGTTTGGAGTCGGAGACTGATGCGCGAGTAGATCGAGATGGGCTCCACCATATCGTGCTTAATCTGGTGGATAACGTCTGCAAGTATGCCGCGAGTGGGCGGGAGCTGAAGTTGGAGATTCGACGTGGGGCGAATGGTGTCATTCAGGTGGTCGTCGGTGATCGTGGACCTGGGGTCGCGGAGGCCGACCGCGAGCGGATCTTTGCGAAGTTTTCGCGGTTGGATGAGGCGCTGACGTCGGAGCAAAAAGGAGCGGGATTGGGTTTGAGTATTTCCCGGGAATTAGCCCGCCGGATGGGCGGAGAATTAGACTATTCCTCCCGGGTGGGGGGAGGATCGGAATTCATTCTGACATTGCCATGAAAAGCTCTATTTTAGTCGCGGAAGATGATGCCGATATTCGGCGCGGATTGATCGCCACGCTTGAAAGCGAAGGCTATGATGTGACCTCGGCGGCGAACGGGGGGCAGGCGTTGCAGCTACTCGGGCAGGAGGAATTTGATTTGGTGATGTTGGATGTGATGATGCCGAAAATGAGCGGCTTCGAAGTGTGTCGCGAAATCAGGGCGCGCGGGATCACGAGTCCGGTGTTGTTTCTGACGGCCAAGAGCGCGGAAGTGGACAAAGTCGTGGGGTTGAAGCTGGGCGCGGATGATTACGTGACGAAGCCGTTCGGGTTACACGAATTGTTGGCGCGGGTGGAGGCGTTGTTGCGTCGTTCGCGCCGAGATGGCGTGGCGGTCGAAGCTGCGGTTGAGGAGTTGCCGCTCGTCTTGGAGATCGGTGGGGCGACGGTGGATCGACGGAATTATCGCGTGAGCGTTGGGGATGAGGATCAGCCGGTGACGCGTCGCGAAATGAAGTTGCTGGAGCTCTTGGCGCTGCACCGTGGCGAAGTGGTTTCGCGGGAAGCGCTGCTCGATGGCGCGTGGGGAGTGGATTATTACGGGACGACCAGAACGCTGGATCAGCACGTCGCGCAGTTGCGCAAAAAGATCGAACCCGAGCCGCAGCAACCGCGGTATATTCTGACGGTGCACGGGGTGGGGTATCGACTGGTGGTCTGAGTTTAATTCGCCAGGGGTGAGTAACCCCGGCGGTGGGTCAGGCGGTGGGGATGCGGTGCGGCGGGGTGGGGCGCTGTTCTGCTTCTGTTTGCTTTGGTGCAAATGGCAGGCTGACGGGTGGGTTGATACTTTGCCGGTAGGATCGCGGCCGAGCCGGGCTCGGGACGCGTTGGATATGAGACCAGCGGGATGGGCCGGTTGGCGTTGGTTTTGCCCCTGCCTCAGGGCTTGCTCCGAGGGTTCTTACTACCAGACCTCGACCGGACCTTTGGGAACGGGGATGGATTCGCGTTGGAAAACGGGATCGTCGGCGTCGCGTTGAAACGATGCGATCATGGGGTCGGGTTGATACTTGGGCAGGAGCTCGCCGGAGTCGTCGCAGAATTTTTCGCGCCAACTGATATAGGTGGCGAGGGTCGCTTCGAAATCGGCCCGCGAGTTGATGCGAATGATGTCGCGTTTGAACGGCTTGGAAGGGCCGAAGCGACGGGCATACCAAGGGGCGACCTTGCGGAAGAATTTGGCGCCATGGGCTTCACCGTAGAACTCGACGTAGCGGTCGAAGTGGCGGCGGAGCACACGGATGCGCTCGGCGAAATCGGGTTCGGGGAGGAGTTCGCCGGTGGCAAGGAGGTGGGCGGTGCGTTTGAAGATCCAAGGATCGTAGAACGCGCCGCGGCCGATACTGACGCCGGTGCAGCCGGTCTCGGCGAACATATGCTGGGCGGCGGTGGGGGTGGTGACGTCGCCGTTGCCGATGACGGGAATCGCTTTGACGGCTTCGACGACGGAGCGGATGCCGGCGAGATTAACGCGGCCGGAGAAGCCTTGAGCGCGGGTGCGGCCGTGCACGAAAACGGCAGCGACGCCGGCATCTTCGAGGGTGCGGGCAAGGTCGGGGGCGGTGAGGTTTTGTTCATCCCAACCGAGACGCATTTTGGCGGTGATGGGGATCTTTACGGCGTCGACCATGCCGCGCACGAGGGCGGCAGTTTTGGTGAGTTCGGTCATCATGGCCGAGCCGCCGCCGACGTTGACGACCTTGCGCACGGGGCAGCCCATGTTGATATCGACGGATTGCACGCCCATTTCGGCACAGATGATGGCCGCGTCGCGCATCTCCTCGGGCACGGCGCCGAAGAGTTGGATGGCGAGGGGTTTGTCCTCGGCAGAAGTGGCGCAGAGTTTGAGGGCAGTGCGGTTGCCTTCGATCAGGGAGCGGGCGTTAACGAGATCGGTCGTGCCCCAACCGAGGCCACCGAGTTCGCGCACGGTGAGGCGCATGGGCAGGTTGGTGTATCCCGCGAGTGGAGACAGGAAAAGAGGGGAAGAAAGTGAGTAGGGACCAATCCGCATGAAGAAAGGGAAGGAATAGATGCCGCTGGCAGGCTCAAGCCCGCTGTTGACCGTTTGGTGACAAAAAGGCGAGGCGGCTGACGGTGGGGAAGGCGAGGCGGGTGGGAGTGAGGGGATTCGGTTGCGGCCGGTCGGGCACTCGGGGACCCAGCGCAGGCTGCGGAGCAAGGGGGGAGTTCGGGGGAATTAAGGGGGCGGCGGGACTTCCTACCCGAGTGGTTATAACTGAGGTTTGGGGAGGATGATTGAGATCAGGGGGAAAGGGTTGCGGAGCGGGGGCGGACGGATTTGGGTGAGGGGTGGATTTCGAAAGCCAAAATAGGAAAGGAGGGGGAGCGGTGTTGTTGTATGACGGAGCGTGTGGGCTGTGTAATCTGGTGGTGCGATTTTTGCTGCGACGGGAGCCGACGGGGAGGTTGAAGTTCGCGACGCTGCAGGGGCGCTTTGGGCAGGCGGCGTTGGCTCGGTTGGGTCTGCCACAGGAAGATTTTGATAGTGTCGTTTATCTGCCACGGAAGGATGGGGCGGACTATGTGATCAAGTCCGAGGGGGTGGCGGCCGTTTTGGAGCTGCTCCCCGGGGGGTGGCCGCGGGTCGGACGAGGGTTGAGGTTGGTGCCGCGGGCGTGGCGGGACTATGGATACGGGGTGGTGGCGCGGATGCGCTACCGGATTTTTGGCGAATACAAACCGACGCCGTTGCCCGATGCGAGCTGGGCCGCGCGTTTTATTGACTGAGTCGTGCGGTGAGGCGGTCGCGGATAGTGGGCCACTCCGAGGGGAGAATACTGTAGAAGACGGTGTCGCGTTGAAAGCCGTCGGGGCAGAGTTGGTGCGCCCGGAGAACGCCCTCGCGGGTGGCGCCGAGGCGTGCGATGGCGCGTTGGGAGGCGTGGTTGCGGGCGTCGGTTTTGAGTTGGACGCGGCGGCAGCCGAGGGTCTCAAAGCAGTGCGTGAGCAGGAGGAGTTTGGTGGCGGTATTGACCTCGGTGCGGCAGGCGGGCGGGGCCAGCCAAGTGTGACCGATTTCGAGGGCGCGTTCGGGGGGGCGAAGGTCGAAGAAACTGGTGGTGCCGACGATATGATTGTCTGATTGGCGGCGGATGACAAAGGGCACGCGAGTGCCGGCGAGATCGGCGGCAAGGACAGCGGTGACCCAACGGGCGGCATCGACCTCGGTGGTCAAGACGGGGCGGGCAAGGTAGCGCCAGGTGGCGGGATCGCGGCCGATGGCAAAGAGATACGGAGCGTGGCCGGGACGGAGGGGTTCCACCTTCACCCATTCGTTGGCGAGGGTGATGGGGCGGGGCTGGAAAGGGGAGTCGGTCTCAGCCATCGGTTTGGGTGGCTTCGACCCCTCGGACAAAACGCTGGAGGCCCTCTTCGAGCGTGCTGGTGGGGCAGCCGAAGTTCAGGCGAACGTAGGCGTTACGAGGGGCGCCGAAGAAGTTGCCGTCGCTGAGGCCGATGCCGTGGGCCTCAAAGTGCGCGACGGGGTCGGCGAGGTTGAGGGCGGCGACGTTGATCCAGGAGAGATAGGTGGCTTCCTGCGGGGCTTCGAGTTTGATGCCAGGGAGATGGCCAAGGGTGGTCGCGATGAGGTCGCGGTTGGTGCGGAGCGTGCCGAGCAGGCCCTGGCGCCAGTCCTCGGACTGGCCGTAGGCGGCTTCACAACCGGCGAAACCGAGCGGAGTGACTTCAGGAACGAGGCCGAGGCCCGAGCGGTGGAAGCGACGGCGGAGATCGGGGTCGGAAATGATGGCGAGCGTGCAACCGAGACCGGGGATGTTGTAGGTCTTGCTGGGGGCCATTAGCGTGATGGTGCGAGCCGCGAGCTCGGGGCTGATGGTCGCGCTGGGGATATGGGAAAGAGAGGGATCCAGAATGAGGTCGCAGTGGATTTCATCGGAAACGAGCAGGAGGTCGTGTTTGATGATAAACGCGGCGAGGCGATCAAGCTCCTCCCGTCGCCACACGCGGGCGATGGGGTTGTGAGGATTACACAAGTAGAACATTTTGGTCTGGGGTGTAACGGAGGCAGCCAAGGCATCCCAGTTGATGATCCAGCGGCCGTCGGCGAGAGTCCACGCGGTGCGCACGGCGCGGCGTTCGAAGTGACGACCGGCGGAGAGGAAGGGGGGATAGACGGGGGCGAGGGTGAGGTAGTTGTCGCCTGCTTTGGCGAAGGCGAGAGCGGCGAGATTGAGGCCGCAGACCATGCCGGGGAGCCAGACGATCCAGTCGTTTTCGATAGTCCAACCATAGTGGGTGGAGAAGTTTTCACGGATGGCGTCGAGAGTCGAAGGCACCGGACGAGCGTAGCCAAAGACGCCCTGTTCGACGCGGGCGTGCAGGGCGGCGATGATGGCGGGGGATGCCTTAAAATCCATATCGGCCACCCACATGGGGAGGATGTCGCGGCCGGCATACTTTTGCCATTTTTGAGCGTCGGTTTCTTGACGAGCAGGAGGAGTGGTGAAGTCGAAGGACATGGAAATTCTAGATGTAAACGGCCGGACGTGGGGCGAGAGCTTTGATTAAGATGAATAGCGCAATGTGGTTCAAAAAATACGCTCGGTTCTGGAGAGTTGAGGTTCTCATAGGTAAATCCAAGCGCGGTCGAGGCTAGTTAAAAAATACGCTCGGTTCCACGGAAGCACGGAATCAAAAAATACGCTCGGTTCTATTCAATGATCAGTGCCGTTTGAGTTATTGAGATTTGCTGCTGAGCGACGGATAACCTTGCGCCCAGCTTGCGTATAAAGTGTCCGGGAGACGAGGTGAATCAGGCCCGGTTCTCCCCGTAATTGACGCATAAGCTGTCCTCAGCGATGGCCGGGTTGCGTGCGCCACCGCAGGCCTTTAGTGGGATTTTCCTATGCGCAACCTGATGACACGTAAAGTGCCCTCAGCAAAACGAAGCATAAACTGTCCCACCTACCATTTTATGCGTCACTTACCAGCGGGTGGTTTTGAGAACTTTGGGTTTCATGGGAGAGGGCAGATTTTCTCTGCTAACTGCGCGCGAAAGCGAGTAGGGGGTCGAAGTCTCCTTCATCGGCCCTCCTGACTGCGGCGATATACTGAGCACGAATTTTACTGGGAGTTACGAGATTCGCCCTGGCACCCCACGTGAGTTCGGCTGCGCTGCGTGATTGCACCAGCACATCGGCCATTAGTCTGGCGTGTCGTCCGTTTCCATTCGGCCAGGGATGAATTCGCACGAGTTGGTGATGTAAGCGAATGGCTGTTTCGTGCAGGGGATAGGTATCGTATTGCAGCCATGCTCGGGCATCGGCGAAGGCGTGATAGATTCCTTCGGTAAGACGGTGGACTTCCCAACCCAGATTGCGTTCCGTTTTGCGATAGTGGCCCGCCCATTTCCAAACTCCTTTGAACATGCGCCGATGCAGTTCGCGACCGAATGTATCGGTGACCAGATCCTCGCGTTTTAATGTTCGAGGGCGCATCGCCCATATCCGACCGTCCAAAATACCGGAGCGTTCCACTTCGTTTAATTCCGCCCTCGTGCTGAGGCTGGGGATGAGGGCAAGCGTTTCCTCATCGCTGAGGGGAGTGGCATCGACCTGCGTTTGGAATAGATCGCTCACATCGTTACTTGAGATCGCCCACGGCCTGATCTTCCAAGGCCATGGAATGTTCGCTCGCACGGAGGTGCTTTAACTTGGGGTCGTTTTTTTGCGCGAGTTCCGTATAGTTCTTCGCAACGGATTCCCGAGGCACGAGATAATAGACGACTTCGCAATCCATGGCGTCGGCCGCTTTTTGCAGCGAGGTCAGGCTGATCGAACCCTGAGCTTCGGTGTTCTCGATGCGTGCATAGGATTGCCGCTGAACGCCCATCTTTTGGGCTATAGCTTCTTGTCTTGCACCAATGGCTTCCCGCACGGCTCGCAACCATCCTCTGGTGGGACGGATGGCTGAAGCGCTTGCTTTCCTGAGAACAGGCAGGCGTTCATCGAGCCCCTTACGAACGATGTCTTTGATGGCGATCATGCAGCTCAAATACTGCAAATATTCAAATAAAGCAATTTAAAAGCTGCTAAAAATAGAAATTAAGCAGTTAATAAGCTGCTTTATTAATGGAACGACTTCCGTGTCGTCCGGTTCGATCTTTTGCGGGTTCTGCGCCTCTTTGCGGTCAATCACCGTCCGGCGCTCCAAACTGTTTACCGCCAGAGACAGCCCGAAAGCCTGGCCGTTTAGGGCCGGGATGATGTCAATTGCCGCAGTTGGGGCAGGCGAGAAGGTCGCCTACCCGTTTTCTTGGCCGACGCACCGTTCCATTCGCTACAGCAGACACTACGCGATCTTAACACAACCTCCGTTAACTTCTTTGAAGGCCGAGCTAATTTCCCGACTTATCGCCGCCGGAGGGACGAGGATTCATTCCGGTTTCCGGACCCCAAGTGCTGAGCGACGGATAACCGTGAGCCCAGCACTACTCGGAATCTTCGTTTTGAGCGTCCTACCGGTAATGAACCATACTCGCCAGCAAGCTACGGTAAATCGTGCCGCCCAGATTAAACTAATCCATTGCCATAAACCGTGACTCCTTGTGGTTTTAAGCCAGCTCATTCAGCTTCATTTTACCACCGTTTCACCCTAAATAGTGTCCATGCTGCTCCAATCTCTCTGCACTCCCCGCCATTCTGTTTTTGAAGCCAACCGTCGCGCCACGGTGCTGAATCTAGATACCTTCTTGAGGGGCGAAATCAAAGGTCCCGGGTTCTTCGAGGAGAACTACTTCACCGCTGGCATGAAGGCGCTTATCGATCGCGCTTTCCGTCACCTCGTCAATGGCCAGACCGGCTCCTCCGTTTTTCTGCTCTCCCAGGCGATGGGTGGCGGTAAGACCCACAGCATGATCGCCCTGGGGCTCCTCGCCCGTGATCCCATCCTTCGTCATGCTGTCCTCGGCACCATTGACCCAGCGCCGAAGCTCCCCGCCAGCCACGTCATCGGATTCAACGGTCGCAATACCGACGTTCGCTCTGGCATTTGGGGGGACCTCGCTGCGCAACTGGGAAAGACGGATCTATTCGCCCGCTACGTTACCCCGCTGTTTTCCGCTCCCGGCCCCGAGGCGTGGAAACAACTCCTTGGCCTAGATCCCGTAATCATCTTCCTAGACGAGCTTCCGCCATACCTTGAAAATGCCCTTTCCGTTCCGGTTGGCGATAGCAACCTTGCTGCCGTAACCACTACCGCTCTGGCAAATCTCTTCGTTGCCGTTACCGAGATGGACAACGTCTGCCTCGTTCTCTCTGACCTCGCGGGAACCAATTATTCCGCCGGGCAAGAACGCCTTCAGGCCGCCTTGGACCGAGCCATTCAGAATATTACCGGAGAGGCCAAACGCATCGCGACCCCCATCACACCGGTCAACCCCAACGGCGACGAGCTTTACCACATTTTGCGCAAGCGACTTTTCGCCACTGTCGCGTCGGATGCCGAGGTTGGCCGTGTGGCCACGGACTACCGCGACGCCCTTCGCGAGGCCGTGCGCATGAACCTCACCACTACCTCGCCCGAGGCCTTGCATACCCGTGTGGTCGACGCGTATCCCTTCCACCCTGATCTGCGTGAACTTGTCGGTAAATTCAAAGAGAACGACGGCTTTCAGCAAACCCGTGGTGTAATCCGCCTCATGCAGATGGTCGTTGCCGACCTTTGGACTTCCAAGCGGGCCGAATCCATCGATCTCATTCACCCCTACGACTTTGATCTCAATAAGGACGAGATTGCCTCGGAGATCCGCGCCATCAACGCCTCTCTCAGCGAGGCTATCGCTCACGATATCGCGCATGGAGGCGAGTCCGAGGTCGAACAGATCGACGCTGCTAATCGAAGCACTGACGCTTCTGACGCCGCTCGGCTCATTCTCATTGCTTCGCTTTCCTCGACCCCGGGTGCCATCCACGGTCTCCGTGAATATCAGCTGGTAGATTGCCTTCAGCGGCCAGGGCGTGACCTCTCCACTTTCAAGGTCAACGTCCTCGATAAACTCGCGACCCGCGCGTGGTATCTTCATAACTCTGCCGACGGCCGGCTCTATTTCAAGAACCAGCAAAACCTCGCTGCTAAGCTTCGCTCCACCGCTAACTCGCTCCATCCCGAGACGGTTGACCGCATGCTTCGCGATCACTTGGAGGGGAGTTTTGCCCCTTCGCTCAAGGACTGTTTCCAGATTGTTTCGGTTCTCCCGCCGCCCGACCAAGTGCAGCTGGAGATTGATCGCACCACGCTCGTGGTCGTGCGGCCCGGCAGCCAGGCCAACAACCTTCCCATTTCCGCCGATTGGCAAGCGTGGTGGGAGCAGCAACAATACAAAAACCGCGTGCTCTTCCTCACCGGTTCCCGTGATACCTTCCAAAAGGTGCTCGATGCCGCCCGCCAAACCCGGGCCCTCGAAAGTATCGCCACCGATCTCCGTTCCGAAAATACTGCGGCCGATGATCCCCAGTGGCGGGCCCTCGATATGCTCCGTGACCGTATCGGCCTGCAATTTTCCGCCGCATTGAAAGAGGCCTTTGACCAGCTCGTTTATCCCTCGATCAACAGCGCCCTCCGCGCCTCCGGTATCGACCTCGCCTTCGCCGGAAACCAGAGCGGCGAGGCCACCGTCCGCAAGACCCTAGAAATCGCCCAGAAATTCACCACCAAGATCGACGACGACGCTTTCCGCACCAAGGCCGAGGCCCGTCTCTTTGGCGGCGCTAACTCCAAGGTTGTCCTCTGGTCCGACTTTAAGCGCACCGCCGCCGTGCTCACCACGTGGCAGCTGCACAAGCCTTCTGCGCTCGACGACCTCAAAGCCGACTGCATCCGCCGCGATGTCTGGCGCGAGGAGGGCAATCATGTTCGGCGTGGTCCATTCCCGCCGCCAACTCCGGAGGTAAGTATTCGCGTGCTATCCTCGGAGGATGACGCGGCTGGCGATGGCCGAACTTACCTCAAGATTGAACCGCTTCACGCTCCTGCCGTTGTTTTTGAGACCGGAGATACGGCTCCGACGGCGGCGTCCTCACCAGTGCCGACGCCAAGTCGCTTCGAGGCGACTGGTCTGCGTTATCAGTTCCTCGCCCTCGATCCGGAGAAACCCGAGCTCCTGAGTGCGATAAAGGAATGGACCGCTAGTATCCGCGTAAGGCAAAAGCTCACCAACCGAGGAGACTATTGGGAACTCGAACTGATTGCGCTGCCCAAGGCAGCGGGAATTTCGATACGCTATACCACCGACGGATCCGCTCCTCAGAATGCGGGTGCTACCACTTACGCAGGCCCGTTTCGTGTTCCCCCCGGCACTCGCATCGTCTGTGCTTTTGCTCAAGCCGCCGCGCACAACCTCGCCTCAGCCCCAGTCACCGTCTCCATCCCTCAGAAGGGAGAAGAAGCCCGTCGAGTTGATCCGCTAAAGCCTGCGACTTGGCGAGGGGCGACCCGCCTAGACGACGCATCTGCCGTGTGGGACTTTATCCGACAACTCGAAGCGACCTCCACGGTTAAAACTTACGACATCCAATTTATCGCCGAGAGCGCCGATGGCTGCCAGCATGTTGAATACGTTGGCTCACTCGAAGGAGGCTACGCTGCCGGCGCGCTCAAATCCATCGCCGAGTCCCTGCAAACCCTATCTGGCACCGGCTCACTCCGGCTCACTGCTGGCCGCCTCGGGTTCCCCACGGGCCAAGGTTTACTCGATTGGCTGCGGGCGAATAATCAACCCGTGGATATGGATAAAATTATCCAGACGTGATCGCCATGCCCCGTCCTCGCTCATCTTCGTCAGATTCCTCTCCCCGCGTCATAGGTCTCGGGTTTTCTCCTACCGAGGCTCGCCACGGATTTGTCATCAAAGTGCCCAAGGGGTCCGGTCGCGACGACCAAATTGCCATTACAGAGCGCCGCGAAAGCGGTCTCGCGCAGTTCGTCTCATCATCCGATGTCGCTGCTGCACCCGACCTTCGAGTCCTCATCGACCGCCGCCGTTGGGAGGATCTGGCTCCCACCTTTTGGGAAGAGGCCAATCGCCGCCTCCGGGCCAACGGGTTGCCTGCTTGCAAGTGGGTCAAAAATCCTTCCGTTCCGATCCCGGTCCACCCGTCCCTCGGCAAAGAATTGTGTATCCTCTGCTGGGCAGTGGAAGAAGCTCCACCAGATGATATTCCCAACGCACTCCGCAACTGGGAGGCTCTCGCGCCCGAGGAGCGGTGGTGGCTTTTCACCATGACCGTCGCGACTACGGGTCAGGCCTATCAGAAAGGCATCGGCTGGCGTAAGGCTCTCCGTGCCGCCCTCGCCGACAATCCGTTTGTAAAGGGCGAGGGCATTTCGCCCCGCGCCCGTCGTGAACTGCTCGGCCATTCCCAGCTCGCGCTTTCCCTTTAATTTTTCCTTCTTCATGCCCGCCTTCATCGAGACCCAATTCCCTATCGCCCGCCTGTCCGCCGAGTCTTACAAGGAGCGCAAGGCCAACAACGGGCAGACGCTTACCCGTCTCGGCAAATGGTGGGGCCGCAAGCCTCTTATCCTCATCCGAGCCTCCATCCTCGGTATGATCATGCCGGCCTCAGACAATCCGAAGCGCGACCGTGAGATATTCCTCAAAGTCCTCACTATGGACGACGCCGGCGCGCTCGAACGCTGGAGCAAACGCTTTTCCCGTAAGGAACTGGAAGAGCTGGCTATCCCCGCCGAGCTGATCCAATGGCAAAACTTTGAAACTGCTAAGGCCTCCGCCAAGGCCGAGTTGGGCAACCGTAAAATTGCCCTCAAGCTCACCCCTCGCGATGCCGGGATTAGTCGCGCGGAAGCTCGGGGAGCGGTGAACGCTGCTCAATCCGCCTGGGACGATAGCGTTTCTCTTCTTTCCAATCACCTCGATGCGTTGCAGGTGGCTGCCTTTTCCCGCCTCTCCTACGCCGGCCGTATCGCCCGTTGCGACCGTCCCGAAAACGTAGAAGGTCCTACCGTCGTAGCCTGGGCCGAGATCAACGCTCACCTCGGCACGACTGCGGTGAATCTATCTGAACTGATCGAGCAGCTCGGCCAGCGCGTCTTTGGCCATACCCCGCGCGTGGGCGACGCCTTCTGTGGCGGAGGCTCCATCCCCTTCGAGGCTGCCCGCATTGGCTGCGAGGCCTTTGGATCTGACCTCAATCCCGTTGCCGGTCTGCTCACTTGGGCCAGCCTCAACCTTCTCGGTGGCAGCCCTGAAGTTCAGGCCGAGGTCAGGCGTGTGCAATCCGAGGCCCTAAGCGAGGCCGACCGCCAGATCACTGCTTGGGGTATCGAACACAACGCCGTCGGCGAACGCGCCGACGCCTTGCTCTACTGCGTTGAGGCCCGGCCCGAGGGCTCCGATATCTTCATCCCGCTCGCCCCGAGCTGGCTGGTCGGCGAAAAGTCCAAGGTCATCTGCCGCTGGTTACGCGTCCCCGGCTCTGCGCAACTCCAACCCGAGATCGTCACCGTCTCCGCCGCCGAGGTCGCCGCTTACAAAGCGGGCAAGGATGCCACGGTCGGCAAAGGCCGCGTGATTGAACCGTTTCACCCCGAGCGCACGTGGTCCGTCGAATCCCTGCGCGGCCCCGACGGCTTCCGTCTCTGGACCAACGACGACCTCGTGCCCCGCCCCGGCGACGTATTTCAGGAACGGCTCTACTGCATCCGCTGGGTCAAGACCGTCATCCGCTCCGACGGCACCGTGGAAGAGACCCGCCGTTACGCCGCGCCCGATGCCGACGACCTCCGCCGCGAAACCCTCGCCCTCGAACTCCTCCGCGAACGCTTCGCCGACTGGCAGCGCCGAGGGTTTATCCCGTCGAAAAGCATCCCCGAGGGCGGCGCGGAAACGGACCGCCTGTTTCGCGAGCGCGGCTGGACCCATTGGCACCACCTTTTCACCCCGCGCCAACTCCTCACCCACGGCCTCCTCGCCGAGATTTCAGGCCGCTTGGCTCAGAGCAAAGCGGCGCGCGTCGGCTGCTTGTTGGGGCTTGGTCGAATCGCGAATTGGGATTCGCGACTGTGTCGGTGGCGTCCCGATCCTGCGGGTGAGGGCGTCTTAGACGTTTTCAGCAATCAAGCGCTCAATACGCTTTGTAATTATGGAAATCGTGGAGCCTCCAAGCTTGATTCCGCATGGCAGCTGAACTTTGGCGATTTCCAGTTCAATATTTCTCCGAGCATAGTTCGCACTTTCGACGCCCGCGACCTCCGCGAAACCTGCGACATCTGGCTCACCGATCCGCCCTACGCCGACGCGGTCAACTACCACGAACTCGGCGATTTTTTCCTCGCTTGGTATGACAAGCAACTGAGCGCCATCTTCCCCGAATGGACTGCCGACGCCCGCTCCGAACTCGCGGTGCGTGGCGACGGCGACGACTTCCGCCGCTCCATGGTGGACATCTACAAAAACCTTGCCCGCCACATGCCGGACAACGGCCTGCAAATGGTGCAGTTCACCCACCAAGACCCGGCCGTCTGGGCCGACCTCGGCATGATCCTCTGGGCCGCCGGCCTCAAAGCCACCGCCGCCTGGACCATCAGCACCGAGACCGACGCCGTCGGCATCAAAAAGGGCAACTACGTGCAAGGCACCGTCTGCCTCGTCCTCCGCAAACGCAGCGCTGGCCAGCCCGGTTTCCTCGACGAGATCTACCCCTTGGTCGAAGACGAGGTCCACCGCCAGATCGACTCCATGCGCGACCTCGACGAGGGCGGCGAACCCAACTTCAACGACGCCGACTACCAACTCGCCGCCTACGCCGCCGCGCTCAAAGTGCTCACCCACTACGCCACCATCGACGGCCGCGAGGTGGAGCACGAAGTCTTCGCCGTCCGCGAGCGCGGCCGGAAGAGCGATTTCGAGGCAGTCATCGAGCGCGCCCTCGGTATTGCCTGCGATTACCTCGTGCCGCGCGGCCTCGACGCCGTCTGGCGCGATCTCTCCCTCGCCGAGCGCTACTACCTCCGTGCCCTCGAAATCGAGAGCCGGGGCGAGCGCCGCAAAGGCATGTATGAGGAGTTGGCGCGCGGCTTTGGGGTCACCGACATCAAGCCCCTGCTCAAGGCCGACAAAGCCAACGGAGCCACCATGCTTACGCCGAGTGGCTTCGAGTCAGGCTTGCTCGCGGCGCCCGCCGGAGCCGCACCTAGCACTGAGACCATGCCCTCCCGCCGAGGTCGCGCCATTGCGCAGCATCCATTCGCCTCGTCCTCGCTTCGCCACCTCCTCTTCGCCATCCGCGAGACTGTGGCCGCCGACAATAACCCCGAGCCTGGCCGCCAATACCTGCGCGACACCTATGGCCCCGGCGTCTACTGGCAGCACCGCGAGCGATTCCTCTCCCTCCTCGAATGGCTCGCCGGTCTCGGCAACGCCGCCGGTATGGAAGGGTGGGCCATCGACTCCGCCGCCGCTCGCCTTCTCGCCGGCCGACTCCGCAACGACCAAGCCTAAAACCCCGCCTGATGTATTATTTTAAGCAGATTTCCCGCTTAAAACTAGCCATCAAGCGGTGATAGTGCTTATTTTATCGAATGCTCCTTCAATTCTCCGTCTCAAACTTCCGAGCATTCCGCGACCTCCAGACCCTCAATCTGGCGGCCAGCAACTACGACAAGGCGCTCCCCGAAAACTGCATCACCCCCGAGCTGCCCGGCCTAAAAAACCGCCGCTGGGTGAAGGGTGCCGCCATCTACGGGGCCAATGCCAGCGGCAAGAGCACTCTGATCGAGGCGCTGAAAGCCTTGGTCGACTTCGTGCGCGAATCGGCCAAGACCACCGATCCGTTGACGCCCATCCCCCAGGTCGAGCCCTTTGCCCTCGATCCCGCCGCTGCGTCTGAGCCCACCGCCTTTGCCGTCACCTTCGTCAACGACGGGGTGCGCTACGAATACCGCGTCGCCGCCACCCGCCAACGTATTTACCATGAGTCCGTGCGCGCCTTTCCCTTGGGTAAGGAGCAACTCTGGTTCGTGCGCGAATGGTCGGAAGAACTAAAAACATACACCTTCGGCCCGGAAAACTCCAAGGTATTCGCAAGAGATAAAGCCATGGAGCGGCGCACGCTGCCCAACATGCTTTATTTGTCCAAGGCCATCGCCGAGAATCGTCAGGAGCTGGAGCCGGTGTTTCGTTGGATAATTCAGCAAATCAAGTTTCTCGACCTCAGCACCAAGTCCGCACCTAGAAGAAGTTTCACGATGCAAGAGCTGGAGACCAAGGATTCAATCCTACGCGAAGAAATCCTCAAACTACTTCGCCATGCAGATATTGGCATTACTGGAGCTCGTGTAGTTAATCGTCCTCCCTCCGACCCTGTAATGAAAAAAATCTTCGGCGAAATGCCGGGTGAAATCCGGGGAAAATTACTCGAAGAAAAATGGCTGCAACCAGAACTCAGTCACCGCTCCCCCTCTGGCCAGTCATTGCCACTGCCGTGGCGCAGCGAATCCGCAGGCACGCAGAGACTCTTTGCGCTCGTCGGTCCTTGGCTGGATATTCTCCGATCAGGCTACACCGTTTGCGTTGATGAAATCGAAACCAGCATGCACCCATTGATGGTGCGGGAGTTGTTACGCCTCTTTTTCAGCGACAAGGAAAACTCAGGCCGTGCGCAGATACTCTTCACCACTCACAACCCACTTCTTCTCGATCCGACCCTGGTTCGTCGCGATCAAGTCTGGTTCACAGATAAAGATGACGAGGGTCGCGCCCACCTCTACCCGCTTACCGACTACCAACCTCGCCTAGGCGAATCGTTGGTGCGAGGCTATCTCGCGGGTCGTTATGGAGCCGTGCCATTCGTTCCCGAAGGCCTTCTTGGAAGCTTTCCCGCCGTGGAAACGTTGCAGGATAAATCGGAGGTTGGTGCATGAGTGGGAGCGGAACGAAGCCTTGGTGGCAGGCCCAGAAAGAGCTGAGCTTGACGCGCAAGGCTGTGAAGCCTTCGCGCACGGCCTACGCGCGGCCCGGCGACTCGTTTCTCATCGTGACCGAGGGAGAAGTAACCGAACCCGTTTATTTCGAGTTACTCCGCGAATCGCTCCAGCTCGGCACTGTAAAAGTGAAAATTCAGCCTGGCAGCGCCAGCTACCCAAAACATGTGATCAACTCCGCCGCTGACGAGATCACGGCCTTGTCCAGGCGCGTGAAGAAAAAACTGACCGCCATCAACGAGGTGGAGAAATACGACCATGTCTGGGCGGTCATCGACACCGACGTGGCGGTGCGCCAAGGCATTTGGCCAGACGTGCAGCAACTGGCCGTCTCCCGCAGAGTAAAGCTCGCGCACTCAACCCCGTGCTTCGAGTTTTGGCTTCTCCTTCATATTGTAGGCTACACAACCCGTGCCGATCTACTCAACGGCACCTTGGCCAAAAAAGCCGTCGAAGACGCGCTTGGCCAAAAATACTCCACCAACGCCGAGACCGCCAAAATAGTGATTCCCACCTTCTTCCCTAAGTGGCCGGAGGCCTTCAAGCACGCCCAGAGTGTCCGGGATCACCACGTCGCCGGCGGAACCCCGCCTCCGGGTAATCCTTCGACAGATGTCGATCACTTGGTTTGCGCCCTCAACGACGCGGCGACCGAGCACAATCGCGGAATCGAACTCTAAGCTGCCTTCCCATGCTCCAACACCACTCCAGCCGCCGCACCCGGTTACACCAAGCGGTGCTCCAACAGCGACTCGTAGGAGCGATCAGTTACGACCGCATCGCGGGTTACTTCCGCAGCAGTCTCTTCGAGGTGGCGGGGGAAGCATTAGCCGGCGTAAACGGCCCAATCCGCATCATTTGCAATTCCGACTGCGACCCTCAGGATCTCGCCACCGCCAGTGCTGCCCAAGCCGCCCTGCGTCGCAGTTGGTGCGCCGGAAAACCCGAGGAGGCTCCGCCCAGCGCCATCCCCCGCTACCGTGCGCTCTACGACGCTCTCACCAGCGGCAAGCTCACCGTCCGCGTGCTACCCGACGAGGCCTTCGGCCTCATCCACGGCAAAGCGGGCGTCATTCGCCGGGCCGATGGCACCGCCACTGCCTTTCTAGGCAGCGTCAACGAGAGCAAATCTGCCTGGCAGCTTAACTACGAACTCCTTTGGGAAGACGACAGCCCCGAGTCCATCGCGTGGGTGACGGACGAGTTTAACGCCCTTTGGAACGATCCCCGCGCCGTCGATCTTTCGTGCTGCCCCTTCATCGCGCAGGATGTGCAGCGCATCGTCGCTCGTCGCGTCATCGAGCCCGCCGAGTGGAAGGAGACGGTCGATGTCGAACAAGCCGCCGCCGCTGCCGCTGTCGAGACGCCCGTCTATCGTCGTGATCAAGGCCTCTGGCCTCACCAAAAATACTTTGCCCGACTAGCCTTGGAGCGTCACCGCCTCGGCGGTGCGCGCCTCATCCTCGCCGACCAGGTCGGCCTCGGCAAAACCGTGCAACTCGCCATGGCCGCGTTGCTCATGGCTCTGGATGAACCCAACGGCGGACCCATCCTCGTCCTCGCACCCAAGCCACTCCTCCAACAATGGCAGGGTGAGTTAATGGAACTGCTCGAACTCCCTTCCGCCTATTGGAACGGAAAGGGATGGGTCGATGAAAATGGCATCGAATACCCGGCTGACGATGTTCGCTCGCTTGGTAAATGTCCGCGTCGCATCGGCCTCGTTTCCCAAGGCCTTGTCGTCCGTGGCAAGCGGGAGGTTATCGACACCCTGCTATCTCGCACTTACACGTGCGTGATCGTGGACGAGGCCCACCGCGCACGCCGCCGCACCTTGCCCAAGGTCGATGCGTCCGACGACGAAATCGACGCCCCAGCCGAGTCCAACAAGCTCATGACCTTCTTGCGCCTCATCGGCACGCGCACGAAGAGCATGCTCCTCGCCACCGCGACGCCGGTGCAACTGCACCCCGTCGAGGCGTGGGACCTCCTTTATATTCTCTCTCAAGGCAACGACGGTGTGCTTGGCGGCGCTACGCGCACCAGCAAATGGAGCCAAGCCAGTCATTGCCTCGCCGTCGCCACAGGCCTGAACACCGTCCCCCTCGAATGTCACGCCGGCTGGGAATACGTGCGCGATCCACTTCCCGCCAAAACCGAGCACGATGCCTTCGATAAAATCAGGGAACGTCTCCGCGCCCCTGACGCGAAGTGGCAATTCACTTCGGAGACGCTCGAAACGCTTCCGGTCGCGATCCGTCGCGTAACCTTCGAGAACGCTCTTCTTCCTGGTTACGGAACGGCGTTCAATCCCTTGCTGCGCTGCATTGTTCGTCGCACCCGTGGTTATCTGGAAAGCACCATTAATCCAGCAACCGGTAGTGACTTTCTTCCTCGTGTTTCCGTGCGCCTTTTTGGTGAAGACCCCGAGAGTGCCGTCACTCTGAGAGGTTATTT
>Ga0075118_10000607_pt1 | contig 31096 bp, 28 predicted proteins | sample AntAceMetag02UKE_FD_69794 | JGI IMG/M metagenome (GOLD analysis project Ga0075118, IMG submission 69794) | Saline lake microbial communities from Ace Lake, Antarctica - Antarctic Ace Lake Metagenome 02UKE | ecosystem: Environmental > Aquatic > Non-marine Saline and Alkaline > Saline | place...
GACACAACCCTCTGCCCACAGGATGCGGGCACTTTGAACGTGTTTCGTGGCGTGAACACCGCCCATCGAGTTACACCGGTTGAGGGGGAAATCCCGCGTATCAATGCCGTTTTAACTTATTTTGATGCGCCCGGCCGCAAGTTCTCTGCAGAAGAGCATTTGGGCTTTTATGGCCGGACCACCCCATAACATCGCACCGAAGTCGCAGATGATCCCATAAAACGTCGCCAACAGCCCAAACAAATTGCGCCGAGCCGATACACTTTTCTGCAAGGAGACTGAATGGCACATCATCGCAAATTCGAGCGCTTCATGCTTTCAAGCCATTGCCGCGCTTTTGCCGCGGCGCGCGACATAGCCGCTATCGCGCCGGCAGGCCGATCACCGCCCGCGACTCTGGCGCTTTAAGATGAAAATCTTCACCCGCGAAATCAGCACCAGCAGGACCGCAGAGATAGGCAATCGCTTCGGCCACGTCAGAGGCAGGGATATGATCACTGATGTCAAGTTTGCTGACCGGGTTAATACCGGAAGCCTTGATCAACACCTGCATGTCAGTGGCCACCGTGCCCGGGCTGAGCCCCAGACAGGTGATCCCTTGGGCTGCATATTCCTCTTGGCCCGAGCGGGTCAGCTGCAACACCGCCGCTTTAGAGGCGCAATAATGGCTCCAACCCTCCAGAACGCCATAGGCTGCACCGGATGAAATATTGAGAATAGTGCCCCCGCCCTGTGCTATCATATACGGCAAAGCCGCATGCATCATATAAAAGACACCCTTCACGTTGACGTCTATTACCTGATCCCAATCTTTCGGCGCGAAATCGGCCACACGATGCACCGGAGCCAAAAGTCCGGCATTGTTCACCAAGATATCTAGGCCACCAAACTGTGCCACAGCAAGATCAACCGCGGCTTTGACTTGATCATAGTCAGAGACATCACAGGCAATGGCTTCGGCTTGTGGTCCGATATCTGCCGCGAGTTGCTCCAACGCTTGTGCGCTTCGGGCAGTTAGAACAACATTGGCGCCAAGGGCAGCCAAATGATGGGCCGTGGCAGCGCCTATGCCTCGGCTGGCTCCAGTGATCAAAACTGTTTTTCCTGAAAATGTCATTTGCGCGCTACCTTTCAACTGGGTTACACCCAAGCTAGCGCCGCTACGGCAGGGGTACAAGTCAGCGTCCACTAGAACTCGCGAAGCTCGATTGCAAGCCCAGATCCATAAAATCAGGGCGCAATGGCGGCACTGATGATCATGGGCGTGGTGACGACTGGGCATTGAAATTCGGCCTAGGCCCGGTCGAAAGATGCGTTACTTATGCTCTATTGCGGTTCTGACTTTACCATGCGGCCCAACCATGGCACCAGAGAGACAGAACGGAGACAGCTATGCGGGCAACTTTAATTATCCTGACGATGGCCTATGTATTGTCCCAATTTTACAGGGCATTTTTAGCTGTCTTGGCCGCACCATTGCAGGCGGATCTTGGGGCAACTGCGGCACAGCTGTCGGCCGCCTCAGGATATTGGTTTTTGGCCTTTGCGTTGATGCAAATTCCCGTGGGCTGGGCGCTGGATACCTTGGGACCAAAGCGGACCAATGCCGCCATTTTGGCGCTTGGGGCTGGGGGGGGCGCCATGGTGTTCGCGGCCGCGACAGCGCCTTGGCACATTTCACTCGCAATGACCTTGATAGGGATAGGCTGTTCGCCAGTTCTTATGGCCTCCTACTATGTAGTGGCGCGCAGCTTTTCGGCCGCCGCTTTCGCCACGATGGCCGCCTTCATTCTCGGGATCGGATCGCTGGGCAATATCGGCGCGGCTTTCCCTTTGACCCTTTTGGTAGAGCTGTTTGGCTGGCGGCTTTCAATTATGATGATTGGTGTGATCACCGTGGCCGTGGCCGGTTTGTGCTATCTGATCGTCAGAGACCCCCCGAAGGTGATTACGACCCAAAAAGGCAGTGTGTTGGATCTGCTGCGCATGCGCGCCATGTGGTTTATCTTACCTATGGTTTTGGTCAATTACGCACCAGCCGCAGGGCTGCGCGGCCTTTGGATTGGACCTTATTTCACTGATCTTTTCGGCTCTACCATCGCTCAAGTTGGTACTGCAACCACAGTCATGGCACTGGCTATGATTGCTGGCAATTTCTTTTATGGACCGCTTGATAGGTTATTTCATACCCGAAAATGGGTAATCTTCGCGGGCAACTCTATATGTGCAGCATTATGTATGGCACTTTATAATTTTGGACAAAATGGTTTTTGGGTAGCTGCCGGAATAATGGCAGGGATCGGCTTTTTTGGCGCATCCTTTCCAATTTTGGTAGCGCATGGCCGAAGCTTTTTTCCAGAACATTTGATGGGGCGAGGCGTAACATTAATTAATCTATTTGCAATAGGTGGCGTTGGCGTGATGCAAAACCTTTCAGCTCGGATCTATGACGCCAAGATAACGGATGGTGCCGTGGCGATTGTCTCATATAATGCCGTAATTTTACTTTTTTGTGTGATAATGTTGCTGGGTTTGGCAATTTATCTGTTCTCAGAGGACCGAACAGACTAGCCCCCCCTTTCCATTGCCCAAACAGCACGCTAAACGGACCCGTCTTTGAAACAAGGAAGAGACTATGTCTTATAAAGTTGTCATCGTTGGGGCCACAGGTAACGTGGGTCGCGAAATGCTGAACATTCTGCACGAACGTGAATTTCCGATTGCGGAAATTGCGGTTCTTGCCAGCCGAAAATCTCTTGGCACCGAAGTAAGCTTTGGCGACAGAACACTCAAGACGACAGATTTGGCCACCTTTGATTTCACCGGTTGGGACATGGCGCTTTTTGCTGTGGGCTCCGAGGCCACCAAAGAATATGCACCAAAATCTGCCGCAGCAGGATGTATCGTAATCGACAACTCAAGCCTGTATCGTTACGATCCTGATGTGCCGCTGATTGTGCCCGAAGTAAACGCAGATGCCATTTTTGGCTACAGCAAGAAAAACATCATCGCCAATCCAAATTGCTCGACTGCGCAGATGGTTGTCGCCCTGAAACCCTTGCACGACCGCGCCAGGATCAAACGTGTTGTGGTCAGCACCTATCAATCTGTATCCGGCGCCGGCAAAGACGGTATCGATGAGCTCTGGGATCAAACCAAATCAATCTACAACCCCGTGGACAACAAACCACCGCGCATATTCACAAAGCAAATCGCCTTCAATGTGATCCCACATATCGATGTTTTCCTCGACAGCGGTGACACCAAAGAAGAGTGGAAAATGGTGGCCGAAACCAAGAAAATTCTGGACCCAAAAATCAAAGTCACAGCAACCTGCGTGCGAGTTCCAGTTTTTGTTGGCCATTCTGAAGCGATTAACATCGAATTTGAAGAGTTTTTGGACGAAGATGAAGCACGGGCAATTCTGCGCGAATCGCCTGGCCTGATAGTTATCGATAAGCGCGAAGATGGTGGCTATGTTAGCCCAGTTGAATGCGTTGGCGATTATGCCACATTCATCAGCCGCATCCGTCAGGACGTCACGGTTGAAAACGGCATCAACCTTTGGTGTGTGTCAGACAACCTGCGCAAAGGCGCCGCGTTGAATGCTGTGCAAATTGCTGAAGTCTTGAGCAATAAAGTCTTGAAAAAGGGCTAAGCTCACCGCAATATATCAATGAAGGCCCCGTCATTTTGCGGGACCTTTTTTGTTGGTGAGATCAAATACGGATGAAATCATGCGAGGTGGCATCGAATTGTTCCAACGTGCCCTCTGCAATATCGGTCCAAAGCCCGTGCAGGGTTAGCTCGTTCTTTTCGACAGCACTTTTGACGAATGGGAACGTCATCAGGTTTTCAACTGATACTATGACCGCCTCACGCTCCAACTGCGCAACTCGCTCCGCTTCATCCGATATATGTTTCACCCGCTCAAAGCCGGGACGCAAAATATCCATCCAGCGCCCTACAAAGCTACTGCTTTTTTCCAGTTCTGGCGCGAGGCCGGTGCACATGTCATGACAACCCTTTACACCACCACAATTAGAGTGCCCCAAAACAATAATATGTGAAATATGAAGTGCTGTGACGGCATATTCCACCGCAGCAGACGTTCCGTGCGGCTCACCATCAGGCAGATAGGCCGGTACTAAATTGGCAACATTGCGGTGGATGAAAAATTCGCCCTGTTCGGCGCCGAAAATTGCAGTCGCATGGACACGGCTGTCACAACATGAGATCACCATTGCACGCGGTCGTTGGCCTTCGCTTGCCAATCGGCGATACCAAGCGTGATTGTCTTCAAACGTTGTAGCTTTCCAACCGTGGTAACGTTGCACCAAATAGGTCGGAAGAGGTTTGACGAAATCCATTAGAACCCTTACTTAATAATTATTTGTGAATATGAACTTAACTGATAAATTCACAAAATTCGAGTGCAAAACTAGACTATATCAATAGTTTCATAAAGTTATTGTATAATCAAATCACAAATCCACTCTGGCAGTCTCATGTAACGTTATCTAAAATTGAGCTACTTGACGCTTTTCCCGCCAAACGCCCTAATACAAAGGCACTGAGCAATCCGTTCCCCGAGAGATAACCACTATCCCCTTTACCCGAGACACCGCAAGCTGCGCCGCCGCCTGCATAGAGGTTTAAAAACACCCGACCATCCTCCGCAAGCACGCGCGCTTGGCTGTCTACCCGCAAGCCACCTTGAGTGTGAAACAGCGCGCCCTTCACACGAACACCGTAGAAAGGAGAAACTAACGGGGGGTTGTCGAATGACCTACCAAAACTGTCCTTACCGCCTTTCGGCAGATCCTCGACCGATTTAGAAAGTGCGTCTGGTGGCAGTCCAAGACATTCAGCCAAACCTTTAAGCGTATCATGTGACCGAACCGCCCCCACAGATTCAGCCTTTTTAAAGTCCTCAAACTGCTCAGCGATAGCGCATATGCGGCCATCAAATATAACAAATGCTTCGCTTCCAGGCTGACCCAATACCGCACGTGCAGCCTCTGAATAACCCTGCGCTTCATTCCAAAAACGGTGACCATCCCGGTTCACCTGAATACCACCTTCGGTGATAACCGCCCAAGTGATCAAAATGCCATGAGGGTGGGCCACATTACCGTGGCCCTGATATGCACCAAGGTTTTGCAAGGCGGCTCCCAAGCTAACGCCCCAACGGATGACTTCGCCCTGATTGCCGTCATGACCAAACCAGATAGCTCCGTCAATTTCCGGCATATATTTTTTGACCATCGCCCTATTGCCACCAAATCCATTGCAGGCGAGGATCAGTTTTTCGCATCCAATCGTCTCTTCTTCACCATCTGGCCGCACGACGAGCACGCCTTTGATCAAACGATTCTCACAAAACAGTGTCTTGCATCGGCGCTCACATATGATGTCAATCTCCACAGCCTCACAAGCCGCGCGCAGAGAATCAATTAACTCCGCGCCGGCCCGCGTTGGCAAGCCGTGCATTCGGCGTTGGCTGTGGCCCGGGTAATCGAAATTGGTGATAACTGAAAACGGTAAGTTGTAGGTGTCCATTAACCAGTCTATTGTTTCTGCTGCGTTTCCAGTCAGTAAATCGACTAAATCCTGATCGTTCTCTTGGTGTGCCTTAGCCTGAATGTCATTGGCAAAAAGAGCAGCGTCATCGGTAATACCAGCTGCAACTTGTACCTTCGTACCAGCGGCGGGAATAAGCCCAGCAGACAATGCAGTGGATCCGCTTAGTATTGCATCTGCTTCGATCACCAGAACGCTCTGCCCTGCCTCTTTGGCCGAAAGCGCCGCAACCAAGCCGCAGGCTCCACCTCCAATAATTAAGGTCTCGCAGTTCAGATCGAACACCTCAGGCGATAGTGCGACGGTATCATTTTTGGCGATCATAGCGCGCGCCATCTGCCAGCATCACATTAGTGCCTATCACCTCGTTAAGACCATCAAAATCGAACATCCTTTCCATGAAGGCAGTATTGCTCCCATTGGCATGCAAACTGGCGTAATAGTCTTGTGCAGTACGCGCCAATGCGCGGACAATCCCACCAGGGAAAATTGCGATAGAAAACCCACGTTCTTGCAGTTCTGTGGCAGAACTTATGGGAGTGGAACCGCCTTCAACCATATTTGCCAGAAGTGGGATGCGGGCCCCAAAAGTGGTAATAATTTCTTCCATTTGCTGATTGGACTGTGGAGCTTCAATGAATAAAATATCAGCGCCAGATTCAAGATACTGTTCAGCCCTTTCAAGTGCAGCGGACAAACCTTCAACCGCAATTGCGTCAGTGCGAGCAATGATCAGCGTATCCTCAGATTGCCGCGCATCTGCCATAGCTGCAACTTTGCCTGCCATTTCGTCGGCACCAATCAAAGACTTATTTTGCAAATGTCCGCAGCGTTTGGGGTATGTCTGGTCCTCGACCTGCAAGGCAGATGCTCCTGCCCGCTCATAGAGCCGCATGGTTCGCTGCGCATTCAGCGCATTCCCGAACCCAGTATCAGCGTCTATGATCACTGGGAGATTAACGCGGTCAGCAATCAAGGTCATCGTATCAGCCATCTCAGAGACCGAGGTCAAACCGATATCTGGGCGTCCTAGTCGCGTATAGGACACCGCAGCCCCACTAAGGTACAGCGCCTCAAAGCCCGCGCACTCGGCCATCGCCGCAGTCAAGCCATCATAGACCCCCGGTGCTGTTAGAATATCTGTCTGTGCAAGCCGATTCTTCAAATTCATGTAGCATCCTCCAGCCAACCCAAAGCTTCAGCACAGGTCATTTGTTGCGTGACCGTTCCAAGCGATAGGATCGTTGCATCATGCACTTCTTGTCGGAACGCACCACAGCCATCGGTCAACATAAGCGTTTCAATGTTACGCAGATGTGCATCTCGCAGGGTAGATGCAACACCGCCATTGGTAACTATTCCAGCAACAATAAGATTTTCGATGCCCATGGCGCGCATGATGTATTCAAGCCGCGTCTGATAGAAGGAGGAATAGGCAACCTTTTCGATCACAAAGTCCGCTGGATGTAGCCCGTCAACAACACGGTGACCAAAGCTACTTGGCTCAAAATCACCCTTAGTCAAAAATGGCCGCAACTCTTTAAGGTGAGGCGCTATTAGTGGCTCTCCATCCGGCCCCGGCACCAACGAAAATTGGGCTGAAATATAATATCCACCCTTAGCCCGCAGTGCCTTGACCAAAGGTGCAACGCGGGCTGGCAAAGCAGAGATGCTGTCTGCTGTTTGCCCAGCACGACCATAAGCGCCTTTTGGATGTATAAAGTCATTCTGCAAATCAATGGTCAGCAGCGCGGTACTCGTCAGGTTCCAGTTTGTCAGTTTGCCCATCAGCGGCCCTCCGTAGGCTCAATAATTGTATTGCCAAAATCATCGACGCGTCCTTGAAGATTCGGCTCAATGAGAACAGTTGTATCTGGCTGCTCCAGAATGGCGGGTCCTTGGATAACAGTGCCTATGGGCAATCCAAGACGTTCGTAAATGTTAGTCTTATGCCAATCGCTACCAAAGTGTACTAGCCGCATAGCCTTAGGCGTGACTTCGCCCGTAGTCGCTGGGGCAAGTGTCAAAAGATCAAACTTGGGTCTCTTGCCTGTCACAGCACTACGCAGATTAATGATTCGACGAGTTCCCGCCTTCAAGAGCCTTCCGAAGGTCGCCTGGTAGGCCACATCAAATGCCACATCAATCTCTGCCTTAGTAGGTGGCTTTACCTTTCCCTCAACAACTTGCACGGACAGCGGAACAGAAACCGTATGGGTCTGACCGACATAGGCCATATCCAACTCAAAATCGACCCTTCGCGCCTCAAATGTGGTGCGGGCTGCATCAAGCAGCGCCATGCCATCATCAGTGTGGCGCTGCATAAAGCTACCCACCGTTTTTTGGTCAAAATTCGAAACAAGCGTATTGATCGTTTGCACGAAGTCTTGCCGCATATCTGCTATGACGCAGCCCATAGCAGACGTGACACCAGGATAGCGTGGCACAATCGCACAAGAAATACCCACCTCAGCCAACATGGCACCAGCATGGAGAGCGCCGCCACCACCAAAGGGCATAAAGGCAAAGCGCTTAGGATCAAAACCACGCTCAATACTCACCAGTCGGATCGCACCTGCCATTCGAGAATTTGCGACCTTCAGAATTGCCTCTGCCGCCTCCAATGTATCGAGTCCCAAAGGCACTCCTACATGCTCATCTATTGCCTTTTGGGCAGCGATGACATCAAGCTGTTCCAATTTACCTCCCATCGGATTTTCAGGATCAATTCGCCCCAACACCACATTAGCATCCGTTACCGTAGGTCGATCATTTCCAAGGCCGTAAGACACCGGACCTGGGTCAGAACCTGCACTTTCAGGGCCAATGTTCAATAAACCGCCCTTATCAACCCAAGCGATTGATCCACCACCTGCACCAATTGTAGTGATCTCAATCATCGGCGCGCGTATAACCATGCCAAAATCAATCGAAGTCTGCCCAGAGAGCCTCGATTGCCCATCTGCAATCAACGAAACGTCAAAACTAGTCCCGCCCATATCACCTGTAATAACATTATAAAAACCAGCAGATTTTGCTATATAAGCTGCCGCGATTACCCCCGCAGCAGGTCCAGAAAGCGCCGTGCGAACAGGTAAACGACAAGCCGTATCAACAGCCATTACACCACCATTTGATTGTACGATCATGAACTCTCCATCAAAGCCACCAGCCTTGAGAGCCAATTCCAAACGGCCTAGATAGCCAGAGAGTTCCGGCTGTAAGTAAGCATTCAACGCAGTCGTAGAGAAGCGTTCAAACTCCCGGATTTCGGGTAAAATTTCTGAAGATGCTGAGACGTGGGCGTTCGGCCAGCACTCACGTACCACGGCCACTGCCGCAACCTCGTTTTCAGGATTAGCATATGAGTTGGCAAACAGGATTGATACTGCGGCACATCCTTGCTCCAGCAATTGGGCCGCCGACGCGCGTACCGCGTTCAGATTGACAGGCGTACGGACGGCTCCACTTGCCAAAGTACGCTCTGGCACTTCCAAACGATCACGGCGATCCACAACCGGTTCAAAATCACCGCGCAGACCCCATGTACGGGGCCGATCCCTGCGACGCATCTCAAGCACATCACGCAGGCCTTGTGTACATATTACCCCAGTTTTGGCTCCTTTTCGCTCTAACAAAGCATTAGTCCCTGCTGTCGTACCATGGACCACGACAGAAATTTCAGAAAGGTCGGAAACTTCACGCTTAATACCATCTAGAAAACCGTCCGACTGATCGGGACGTGTTGTGGGAACCTTGGCAACAGAAGCGGTGCCATCTGCTTCATTCAGGATAAAAACATCTGTGAAAGTACCACCAACATCTACGCCAATAATGCACCCACTCATTGCGTCATCTCCCGCCATTTAAGTCCATAAGTCGTATCTGCGGCCTCTGCAGAAATTAAGCCACGAGCTACATCGAGGGCAATGTTTTCCGCTAACCTTGCTGACGCAGTGCCGTATCCACCACCTCCAGGAGTCTCAAGCCGTACAGCTTGCCCTTGCTTCAATTGAATACCTGTCATCTTTGAAGCTAGAGGCGGGTGCAGCCATCCCTCATCCTGTTCATAGGAAAAAACGTTCATAGCTGCCTCAGCACCGCCCGATATGCCCTTTGGAGCAAAGCGCGATCGTTCACCAAAAAGAAAAGCTTCTGCGCCATTTTCTTCAAGGACTTCAATTTCATAAATCGCACCCACGCCGCCACGATTTTCTCCTGCCCCAGCGCTGTCAGGCCTCAAGGCCCATTGGCGAAACATGACTGGATAAGCTGCTTCTAGAATCTCCATCGGTGGAATAGTTGCAGTCGAGATAGGTGCATTTCCATGGTTGAGGCCATCGCCCTCTGGCGAACCACCATGGCCACCACCGTAAAAGCTGAACATCACCCAACGCTGCCCATCACTACGTTTACCAGCAATCGATAACGCGTTGATGGTTCCATAAGCATTGGCCACCACTCGATTAGGAGCAGCCTGCGCAAAGGCGCAAAAAATCACATCAATCATTCTCAGAATTGTTTCAGTATAGCCGCCCGTTGGTGCGGGAAATTCAGCAGACAGCATCGATCCTTCGGGTACTTTCACTTCGATTGGACGCATCACACCGGCATTTGCAGGCAGACTCGGAAAAATATGCTTGATCGCCACATAGGCCGTGGCTACCGATGTTGGTAAAGCGATATTAACAGGACCTGCGCATTGCGGAGCAGATCCTGTGAAATCAATTAGCATCTTATCGTCATTGATCTCAAGTGCGACACGGATGGCTAGAGGTTTATCAACGATACCATCATTATCGAGGAAATCTTCAGCCTCCCAACGTCCGTTGGGCAGACCTTCCAACTCGGCTCGCATCAAGGCTTCAGCCCTGTGTCCAAGAGATTCAAGTGCCGCAGAAATTGTATCGGCACCATATTCATCCAGCAATTCATCCATCCGCTGCACACCCAAATCAAGTGCACCCATCTGGCCATTCAGGTCGCCCATTGCTGATTGCGGCAAGCGCGTGTTACGTAAAAGAATATCGATAATATCTTGGTTGATTTCGCCTGAACGCGCCAACTTAACGGGCGGCAGCACAAACGCTTCCTGAAAAACCTCTGTAGCTGAAGGGTTATAATTACCCGGAACGGCGCCACCAACGTCATGCCAATGGCCAACAGATGCTAAATAACAAAACAATTTTCCATTACGATAATAAGGTCTAACAAGTCGCATATCACTCAAATGCGTGCCACCAATATGTGCGTCATTAAAGATGTAAATGTCGCCATCTGCCAAATCACCATCCGCCGCTGCCTTGTCGATAACTGCCTTCACGGCAAACGCCATCACCCCAACAAAAATGGGCAACCCAGATTTACCTTGAACAAGCGTATCGCCAGTAATGGCGTGATACAGCCCGTGGCTGGCGTCATGTGCCTCAGCAATTATTGGATTGAAGGCAGCGCGAAATAACGTAGCGTCCATTTCATCAGCTATCTGCTCCATCCTACCCGCCAGAACAGAGAGGGTAATAGGATCAATCTCGCGTGCAGTCTGCGGGCTCATGCTTTGGCCTTTCTGTCTGCAATATCATTCCAGACGTCTTGTTTCGTGATTTTGCCACTCTCAACCTCAAACCGGTCTATAAAACGTATGCCATCAAAGGTTGCCCCGTCAGGCCAAACGCCAGCAAGGGTACCTCGGCAATAAACTACCGCAGCCGTAGCCTCGGACTGCATGGCGTCGAAACCCTCATAGTTTTTTATAACGGATTGGTAACGCAGCTTGGCCCAATCTATCAATTCTTGCAGCTCAGTCATTGGAGGAGCTCCGGGAAACTGCATCACAAAATTCGGCGCCAGCATGGAAGCTGCAACTAAGATATTGCGCTGCTCCATCGCCTCTAAATACAATCGCACAATCTCTTTTGGGTCCGGCAAGGCTGGCGCACCACAGCGCTGGGTCCGACCACGATAGTAATGTTCAGTATTCATTTCATGTATCATGACCGTGATAGCCTCGGCAGGCGCAGGCACTATAAAGCGCACAGCATCGGTCAGCGCTTCGCCCAAACGACGTTTTTCATCAGGTCCATAACCCTGCAGCACATGTAGTTCGACAGTCGGCATTCTGAGTTCCTATCACATGTATTATCTATAATACTAGTTTGCACCGATTGTTAAGACAATAACTTGCATTTTATTTGCATCTAGGTACTGTCTTGGAAACTAGGAGGGTCACCCACGTGCAGATAAACGGGACAATCTCACTTCCCAAAGGCACCAAGGCCCAGAGGGTCTATCTATCGCTACGTGATCAGATAACAGGTGGGTCACTCTCTGATGGCAATAGCCTGCCCGGGGAGCAACGGCTTGCTGAAACTTTTGGAGTATCGCGAGTCACAGTGCGGCGGGCATTAGATGCATTAGCTAAAACAGGTTTGATCGAACGGCGTGCCGGCAGTGGAACAACTGTGTGCAGAGGATTAAACGTCAACAAACCAATTGCGATGAACTTCAGCACCCTTATGCCACAGCTTGTCGAAATGGGGCAAAGTACCACGGCTAGACTTCTTTCGTTTTCCTATGGCAAGGCTCCAGACTTCGTCATGCGAGCCATGGGCCTAAACGCGATTGATGATGTCCAAATTGCAATCCGTGTCCGTAGCACCAAAAAAACACCATTCTCACATCTGACAACATATGTCCCCGCAGTTATCGCCAAAAATTATTCAGAGGACGATCTGGCCAGCCAGCCACTCTTTGCCCTGCTGGAACGCAGCGGTGTGGAAATTGAAACGGCCCATCAATCAGTGTCCGCTACATTGGCTGGGCCTGAAGTGGCAAGTGCCTTAGGCGTTTCCGTTGGATCCGCATTACTTTCACTGCGCCGAGTTGTGCGTGATGTAAATGGGAATGGCGTAGAATATCTTTCTGGCCTTTATCGCCCGGACATGTTCCAGCTCGAAATGCCCCTAACCCGCGTTGGCCAAGGGCCTGCGCGCCATTGGGAACCTGCAATTGGTCAAGAGGGAGACAGCACACCATGAGCGCCCCGCTAACCCTGCTCGACAAGCTCTGGAGCGCTCATGAAATCTTTCGAGGCGAAGATGGCACTTCACTACTTTGGGTAGACAGGCACCTAGTGCATGAAGGGTCGCATCATGGTTTTGCAAAACTGGCTGCGAGAGGCGCAAAGGTAGCTCAGCCTAGGCTAACTTTCGGTGTTGTAGACCATTACGCCCCTACAAGAAATCGACAGGCGGATATGGCGCCAGACATTTCAAAAATGATCAAAAAGTTGACAGAAAATGCCAAGGTTCATGGAATACGGTTATTTGATTTATTCGATCCCGCACAGGGAATAGTGCATGTGATTGGGCCAGAACAAGGGCTCACCCTGCCTGGGCTTTTAATAAATTGTGGCGACAGTCATACTTCGACGCATGGTGCTTTGGGTGCGCTCGCTTTTGGGATTGGAGCTACAGAAGTAGCCCATGTACTATCGACACAGACTATTTGGCAAAAAAAGCCTGCTGCAATGCGGATCACAGTCGAAGGAAACCTGGGGCCAGGGGTTTCTGCAAAGGATATTGCATTAAATTGGATTGCAAAACTTGGCGTCGGTGGCGCACAAGGGCACGCTGTGGAATATGCGGGCAGCACAATCAGAGGCCTATCAATAGAAGGGCGTATGACGTTATGTAATCTATCAATCGAAGGCGGAGCACGCTTTGGTATGGTTGCCCCAGATGAGACTACATTTGCATACCTCAATGGCAAACCTTACTCGCCAAAAGGATCTGATTGGGAAACGGCAGTTATAGCTTGGAAAAGCTTAAAGTCCGAAGATGGAGCGCTCTTTGACCGAGACGTGCATATCTTAGCTTCTGAAATCGCACCAACAGTTACATGGGGCACAAGTCCCGAACAAGCGATTCCAGTTGATGCAAATATCCCTGAACCTGCCTCCATGACCGATGGGAAGGGGTCTGCCGCCGCTGCTGCCCTTGATTATATGGGTCTCTGTGGGGGCACTCCCATCTCTGGCACACCGGTAGATCAAGTCTTTATTGGGTCCTGCACCAATGGTCGGATCGAAGATTTACGTGCTGCTAGCGCAGTTTTAGCCGGTCGCAAATCTCAGGTTCCAGGCATCGTCTCTCCAGGCTCTTCGCTGATTAAAGCGCAAGCCGAGCAGGAGGGTTTGAACACTATTTTTACAGATGCCGGCCTCGAGTGGGTGGCCGCTGGCTGTTCGATGTGCGTTGGCATGAACGGAGATTTAGTTGCCCCGGGCAAGCGTTGCGCATCCTCAACCAACCGAAACTTTAAAGGCCGACAGGGGCAAGGTGCTCGGACACATCTAATGTCACCTGCAATGGTTGCCGCTGCTGCGGTGACTGGTAGGATCACCGACGTACGCCTTCTACTGCAGGGGGGGCAATTATAGTGGCAGGTTGGACAACATGCACGGGTCAAGCTCTGATTTTACCGATCGACAATGTGGATACCGACCAATTGATCCCAGCCAGGTTCATGTCGGTACCGCGCAGCGAGGGGTATGGCACTTATTTGCTACATGACATGCGACGTGATGCAGACGGATCGCTTTCCGCCAACTTCGCATTGAACCAACATATGGAAGTAAGTATTCTTGTGGCAGGCTGTAACTTTGGCTGCGGATCATCACGTGAGGCTGCCGTTTATGCGCTAGTTGATGCAGGTATCCGAGCAGTGATTGCCCCCAGTTTTAGCGATATATTTGCCAGCAATGCTGTAAATAATGGTTTGTTGCCAGCGCTAATAGGCGCCGATGATGCTGAGGCGTTTTCAAAACTGTTTACGGGTAAGCCCGCCGAAATAGCTATTAACCTGCGCTCCAGCACCCTTCGCTGCGGTCAAACGGAAATGCAGTTTCAGCTGCAAGATAGCTGGCGCACTAAGCTCATCAGTGGATTGGATGATATAGACCTCACTCTACAGCACATGGATAAAATACGCAGTTATCAGAACATACGATATTCGACGTCAGCGTGGGCCTGGCCTGCGCCCGCGAATTAAGAAAGGCCGGCAACCAGTCGGTATAAACGGGCATCAGGGAGTTGCCTATTAACCTGGAACGGCAAAGACTGCAGTTCCTCAATGTGGAGTAAAACACATGAAAATGACTTTAATTGGCGGCTTTGTCGCCGGAACAACTCTAATGGCAAGTGTGGTCTATGCAGAGGAAACGATCTCTGCTGTGCACGCGTTTCCTGAAACACTTATATATACGAAAAGCTTTCTATCGTTTGTGGACAAGGTAAACGAAGCTGGGAAAGGCGTTATCCAAATCGACGTGCGCGGCGGGCCAGAGGCCATCGGCATGTTCCAACAACCTGATGCAGTGCGAGATGGTATTGTTGATATGGTCTATACTCCCGGTTCTTTCTACGGTGGCGCACTGCCAGAAAAAGACGCGATGGTAACATCTAATTTAACGGCTATAGAAACACGCATGAATGGCGGAACCGAATTAATCGACCAAATCCATCAAGAAAAGATGGGTCTAAAATATCTTGGTTGGTTTGATAGCGGCGTTTGCTACAATCTATGGACACGTGAAGCACCTAAGTTTGATACCGACGGCAACTTAGAAGTCGAAGGCCTCAAACTACGGGGCAACAATGTATATAATGCCTTTTTTACTAATTACCTTGGAGCTCAAGTAATCGACCTACCAACAGGTGAAGTCTACTCGGCCCTGCAACGTGGAGTGGTAGATGCAACAGGTTGGACACAGATCGGTTTGATCGATCTTAAATGGAACGAATTTCTAAATTACAGGATAGAACCTTGCTTCTTCTCCACTGACCTTGGCGTCATAGTAAACAACGAAAAATGGAACAGCCTAACCGACCAATCCAGACAGATTCTTCAAGACGTAGCAATTCAGCACGAGAAGGATAGTGTCAAAGCTCTTGGCGCTAAACGCGACGCAGATTTTGCTGCACTTGCTGAAGCAGGCATGAAAGTTGTGAATCTAGAGGGTAAAGCAAGAGCTAACTATCTTGCGGCAGCCCGTGAAAAGACATTGGAACGGATGAAGTCAGTTATGGCCGAGCAGCCTGGCGGCACAGGCAACTATGCTCGTTTGCTCGAATTGTTTTACAAGCTCGATTAAGCATTTAATTAATGGGCCCACTATTCAAGTGGGCCCAACATATTTAAGGTGGTTGGAATGGCAGCACTATACAAAACCTACAGTATGTTGGTGTATGCCATGGCTGTTGTCGCAGGGACGACATTAGTTTGGCTGATGGTCTCGGTAATTATTTCTGTGACTATGCGTAACTTAGGGCTCCAACCTGCAGCCTGGCTATTCACCTCCGCTGAATATAGTATTCTTTATATAACCATGCTGGGCGCCCCTTGGTTGGTGCGCGAAAAAGGTCATGTTCATATTGAGCTGGTCACATCGGCTCTCCCCGAAAACCTCCGAAAAGTTGTAAGTCGCATCGTTGCTGTATCCTGTGTTTTAACTTGCTTGATCCTAGCTTGGAAAGGTGTAGATTTATTTTTTACTAACATAGAACGTGGTGATTTTGACACCCGGGCTTATTATTATCCCCGTTGGCTACTAACCATTAACTTTCCGCTCAGTTTCGGAATAATGGCGATAGAATTTTCACGATTTGTTGTTGGCTCAGAGCTGATGCACACAGGCGAAGCAGGGATCCACGAATAATGGAATGGTATCAAGCGCTCGGACTTCTAGTAGGTATGATCATGTTTTTGATGGCTTTTGGCATGCCTGTTGCTCTTGCATTTTTAGCAGCAAATATCGTCGGAGCGTGGATATTCATGGGAGGCGAGCGTGGCATTGGTCAGCTTTTAAACAACGGACTTGGTGCACTGACTAAATATGCGCTTGTACCGATCCCACTATTTTTGCTGATGGGCGAGATATTTTTTCATACCGGCTTAGGCGGGCGTATGTTCACAGCCATCGACAAATTACTTGGGAAATTGCCTGGTCGCCTTAGCTACGTCACAGTTCTTGGTGGCACAGCATTTTCGACACTTTCAGGCTCTTCGATGGGCTCCACGGCTTTATTAGGCTCTCTGATGGTCCCAGAAATGAGCCGCCGAGGATACAAACCACACATGAGTATTGGACCCATTCTTGGCACCGGCGGTTTAGCTATAATTATTCCTCCTTCGGCATTAGGCGTGCTGCTGGCAACATTAGCACAGATTGACGTTGCCGCCCTTTTAATAGCAGGCGTAATCCCCGGCCTAATACTTGCGTGTTTCTACATAGCAACCATATGGATTCAGACCAAGATAGATCCAACTGCGGCCCCAGCTTATGATGTTGAGCCAATGACGTTAATCACAAAATTAACTCTCTTTTTGACCGAAGTTGTACCAATGGTAGGGGTTATGGTCACTATAATCATTCTAATGATAAACGGATTTGTCACTCCATCAGAAGCAGCTGCGTTTGGAGCGTTCGGCGTGCTAGTCCTCGCAACCATGTTTCGTTGCCTCACCTGGGTATCAATTAAAAAATCTATTATAGGTGCACTTCGGGTAACATTGATGGCCTACCTAATCGTCTTCGGTTCAGCGACCTTTAGCCAGCTTTTGGCATTTTCAGGTGCATCACGCGGTTTGGTCAATTGGGCAACATCCTATGATTTGGCACCAATCTTAATGCTATTAGTAATGTTCGGCGTGCTGTTACTTTTGGGAATGTTCATGGAGCAAATTTCGATCATGTTACTAACAGTCCCCATATTTTTTCCGCTTGCTCAAACTCTTGGCTTTGATCTTGTATGGTTCGGCCTAATCATGCTTCTGGCACTTGAAATTAGCTTTACAACGCCACCTTTTGGGCTGCTTCTATTCGTAATGAGGGGAGTAGCGCCGCCAGGCACAACAATGCGGGAGATATATACCTCAGCGTTCCCATTTATAGGCTGTTCATTATTACTTGTAATGCTGCTGGTAATTTTTCCACAAATAGGACTTTGGTTACCTGGCCTTTAAAAAACATCATAATTTACAATACGGCATCATTGATATGTTAAACCGAATTTAGATAAGTCGCTTTTAGGGTTCATTACAAGTTTATCATTCAGTTTTCACTCTTCAACACTTATAAATATAGGCCTGGCCATATTTTGAACTTGTGAAACTTTCTTAAATATTGCGGTTTTTTATGCTGCAATTCTTATTATCAAAAGGATAACTTTTGCTCAAACTTTCAAAGTTATAGACAGATCTAGCACCTATAAAATTACAGCTAAATGCAATGTATCAGAAGAGATTTTAAATTAGTAGGCTAGGGTTTTCATATCACCTAATCACAGTAACACACCGTCCGCCTAAAGTTGCTTTTGTTTGATAGTACCAAGCGAGATGGCCAGTCAGCATTGCATCACAACTAAGACAATGGTTAGCCTGATCTTAAGGTCAATCAAAGGGATCCCCAATGCCATGTAAGTCAAATATTTTTGCGCAACCGTCATCGCAGGCCGTACCTTTATATCTAATTGCAAGCGGGGATGCCGAGAATTGGCTAAGAGCTCAAGGATCACGGGTGCAAAATTCTGCAACCAGCCAAAGCTGGAATGGCAAACTGGGCCAGATTCTCTGCGTCACAAAAAACGGCTTACCGATTGTGGTGGCCATTGGGTTCGGCGACGCCACCGCCCGCAGCCGCAATCGCTTTGGGGCGGTAGCAAATATAGCGAGCCTGCCGGCGACAATATTTGAGATTTTGGATCAATCTCCTGAGACAGCACAGGACTTCGCCTTGGGCTTCGCGCTCAGCAAATACCAGTTCACGCGCTACGCATCGAGTGCCGCGCCCAAGGCCGAGCTGATATGCCCTGCCGGAGTCAACGCGCAAAAGCTCCAAGCGATTATTGAGGGCGAGTTTCTCACCCGCGACCTGATCAACACTCCGGCCAATGATATGGGGCCAGATGAGTTGGAGGCCGCAGCCCGAGATCTGGCCGATGAATACGGCGCTCAGATTTCCGTGGTGACTGGCCAAGATCTGATTGCGCAAAATTTTCCGATGATCCACGCTGTTGGCCGCGCGTCCCTACGTGCCCCGCGTTTGATCGACATGACTTGGGGCGCAACAGGCCCAAATCTGACGCTGGTCGGTAAAGGCGTTTGCTTTGACACCGGCGGGTTAAACATTAAGCCCGGGTCTTCGATGGGGTTGATGAAAAAAGATATGGGCGGCGCCGCCCATGTGATGGGGCTGGCCAAGATGATTATGGCGACAAACATGCCTGTACAATTGCGCATGTTGATCCCAGCCGTCGAAAACGCAATCGGCGGTGATGCGTTTCGCCCGCAAGATATTCTCACCAGCCGCAAAGGCCTCACCGTTGAAATCAACAACACCGATGCCGAAGGACGGTTGGTTTTGGCGGATGCTTTGGCCTTGGCCGATGAAACCCCGCCTGATCTCATGATTTGCATGGCAACACTCACTGGCGCAGCGCGCGTAGCGGTGGGGCCTGATATTGCGCCTTATTTCACCAAGGATGCATCTCTCAGCCATTCGATTGCCACAGCCGCATCTAGCATTGATGATCCTGTGTGGCAATTGCCTTTGCATGCGCCTTATGAGGCGATGATTGAGCCCGGCATCGCGGATCTGGACAACGCCCCAGCTGGGGGCTTTGCCGGTGCTACAACTGCCGCATTATTTTTGCACCGCTTTGTTACTGAAACCACTCGGTTTGTGCATTTCGATTGCTACGGCTGGCAACCCAACGCCGCCCCAGCGCGCCCCAAAGGCGGAGTTGGCCAAGGCACCCGAGCACTGTTCCAAGCTTTACCGGACCTTTTGAATCTATGAGCGTCGCGCATCAAATACGTGCAGGCCTCACTGACCTATGCCGCAGCCCCAATGGCCCCCGCGATCGACAATTGATGTTGGGTGAAGCCTTTCGTCTGTTAGAGCAAGACGGGGACTGGAGCCGTGGTCATGCTGAGAAAGACGGTTATCCTGGCTATGTCAGGACAGTCCATTTGGAGCCATTCCTCGCCAAAACTCATTGGGTGACCGGCCTGTCTAGCCATGCCTATGCTGCGCCAGACTTGAAATCTGCCAATCACGTCTCCCTTCCCTTCGGCGCGCAGGTAACCGTGACGGCCAAAAGTGGTGCCTATTATGAAACCGCGCAGGGTTTTATCCCACAGCAACACCTGCGTCCGCTTGGGACATTTTTTGCTGACCCAATAGCGGTCGCAATGATGTTTTTAGGATCACCCTATCTTTGGGGCGGCAATTCTGCATCCGGCATTGATTGCTCGGGTCTTGTACAGGCGGCTTGTCTGGCCAGCGGTCTTGACTGCCCCGGCGACACCGGCCCCCAGCTGGAATTTTTCCCCAACTTTGACGGAGATTGGGGCAAGGGGCAGTTGATTTTTTGGCCGGGCCATGTCGCTTTGACCATCAGCTCAGACAAACTGATACATGCGAATGCCCATGCTATGGCAGTGACAGTCGAAGAGATTGAAGTCACGATTTCTCGCATTGCTGAAGCTGGCGACGGGCCAGTCACCCATCGCGCACAGCTTTAACCGCTCAGTCCACCGTGCGGATCAAGCGTCGCTCCAACACACCCAAAACTGATTTCAGATCATGACCACGTTTCAAAACCTGTCCCTGCGTGCCGATCACCACATACATGCCTTGCTTATTGCGCAGCTTTGGGCGTTTTTCGATCCGATACAGTGGGTTTTCTGCAGTGCGTTTGAAAATCGAGAAGACCGCGGCCTCGCGCAGGCATGAAATTCCGTAATCCCGCCATTCTCCAGCCGCAACCATACGGCCATATAACGTGAGGATAGGAGCCAACTCCAAACGGTGAAACGCAACTTTTTCAGGAATTTTCCCCAGAGATTCGTTTCTAATATTTACAACATTCATTGGGATAGATTTGCGCTAAATTCATCTTTAATCAACCCTGTCGTAATCCTGTCGCGAAATGGTCCCACCAGTTCCCGTTTCACGTCATAACAAGGCCATTTTGCTCTGCAATTTCACGCCCAAGCGAACGGACAGTTTGTCTTAAGTGTAATTCCTACCCCCACTCGGATACGCCAAGCTGATCCTCCGTTTACTTGCTTTCAACCACATGTGTCCAAGGCCAACTAGGCAAACCGACCCTGGCAGAACCAACCGCCCGATGCTGCACCTCCATGGGCGAAATAAAGCCAAAGTCGATCTCCAACTTTGGTCACCACGTACCAATAATCTCGCGTGCCGCTGCGCCAAGCCTGCTCGGCCAACCACCATTCTGGTGCAATCCGTTCCGGGCCTTGGGCGATGTCTACCTCATGCAATTGTCCCCGCCATTTGAAGTGTAATGGCATCTGCGGTCCGTTGCTCGCGCTCAGAAGTTCAGGCTCAAAATGCACTAAAGGCCGCACCCGTGGTGGTGCGGGCCAATCCATCTGTGGCGCGGACCAAGCCGCCGCAAGCACTTGGATAGCCTTTTCAGGGATATGACTGTCCCCCGGATGCAGCCGCGTGATCGCTTCTAGTCCGATGCGCGCACCCAGCTTGCCGATGAGGTCATCAAGCTCAGTATTTTGCGACGACCGCGCCGCCACCCCAGCCTCAATGTGGCCCTTATGTTGATGGTCATAGACGGGTTCAGTTTGTGCCGCGAGCACCCGCAACATATCAATGCCAAATTCAGCTTTAATATCTCCAAGTTTCATGGCCAAAAGCGGCCGCATTCGCGCGATATCCGCCGAAGGACGCGCCAAGCCCACCTCCACCGATTGCATGGTTTGATCCGTGCTATAAGCTTCAAGTCGCAACCGCCGCACACCCTGACCTTTCGCGGTCAAACTTGCCGCGAGACGGGGCAGCAATTCATCCAAAGCGGCCAGCATATCCTCCACCAAACCAATCGGCTCAGGCAGGGTTAACCGGCATGCGAAATGTAGGGATTGCTTGGCCGGGCTGACCGGCTCAGGGGCCACGCCCAAAGCCTGATCCATCCGGTAGACCGTCCCCTTACCAAAACGCCGTGCAATGGCCGCACGAGGCTGGCCCATCAAATCCTCAACCCGGCGTATGCCCAAGCGGTTCAGTGCAGTGATCACATAATCCTCCAACCGCAAAGCCCCCACAGGCAGGGCCGCCAGTGCTTGCCGTGTGAACCCCGGCGCTGCAATGCGGTTCGATATTCCCCCGCTTGAGCGCAGGCGTGGCGGTTGACCACCGCGTTCCCAATTGCGACGTTTGACGGCGCGAGATCGGGTTGCGAGGGCCTCTTGATCAATAGCATCCCCGGTGCGGCTCGTCCCCAAAGGCTGACCTGCATAACGTGCCAAGGCCCAAGCGGCGCCTTTGGTATCGGCTACGCCGATATACACCGAAAGGCCAAGATCAAGGCAATCCAATTCTACCTGCGCAATCACCCCCTCCTCACCGCCAAACAAATGCGCGCAGCCCGTAAGGTCAATCACCAAGGCATTGGGTCGCTCTTCGGCCACCCAAGGTGAGAACTTGCTCGCCCACCGGTGCAGGCTGGTCAAAAAACGTGCTTCAAGCTGTGGGTTTTGCAAACGGGTGATCAGCTCAGGACACATCGCCATCGCATCGCGCAGAGGCTGACCCAGTGTTAGGCCCCGGTCCTCAGCATGGCGCGAAAGAGATGAAATCACCTGCATCTGCCCAGTATCCTGAACCACGGCCAAAGGTTGTTCTTCTGTCATACGGGCCTGTCGCAACAGCCGCTCCGCCCCCATTCGAGGGAACCATAATGATAAAACCCTTCGATGTGGCATATGCAGTAGCATTTGTTCCCTATTTGTTCTATATATAAAGGGTCGAAATCCAGAGTCGAGTCTCCCAGGCAGAAAACAGCGCAAAAGTGGTGGAATACAGCCGCAGATCAGGTAAACAGTGATCAGAAAACAAGGAGCTTCCCCATGACCAAACCCGTTGTACTGTGTATTTTGGATGGATGGGGATTGAGCGAAACACAGGCAGGCAATGCCCCTGCATTGGCCCATACGCCAAACTTTGATCGCCTCATGGAAAATTGCCCCAACGCCACGCTAATCACCCACGGACCCGACGCGGGTTTACCCAGCGGGCAGATGGGCAATTCAGAAGTTGGCCACACCAATATCGGCGCAGGCCGGGTTGTGGCTATGGATTTGGGGCAGATTGATTTGGCAATTAAAGATCAAAGTTTCTTTGAGAACTCCGCCATTTTGGACTTTGCCGCCATATTGCGCGCCACATCTGGCAAGGCGCATCTTATGAGCGTGATTTCCGACGGGGGCGTGCATGGTCATATCACCCATCTGCAAGCCGCCACAAAATTATTAACGGGGATGAATATTTCAGTTGTCATTCACGCCATCGCAGATGGCCGCGATGTCAGCCCCAGCTCTGCCGAAGGTTATTTTAAAACTCTGCAAGACAGCCTGCCGCAGGGCGCGAGTATTGGCACGGTGATTGGTCGCTATTACGCCTTGGATCGCGATAATCGTTGGGAGCGTGTTGAAACCGCATTCGCAGCCATCGCACAGGCCAAGGGTCCAAAAGCCGCCACCCCGCAAGAGGTGATCGCGCAGGCCTATGCCAAGGGTCAGACCGACGAGTTCATTCCGGCAAGTGTGATCGGAGATTATGCCGGGTTGAGGCCTCAAGATGGTCTCTTTTGCCTCAACTTCCGCGCCGACCGCGCTCGCGAAATTTTGGCGGCCCTCTGCCAGCCGGATTTCACAGAGTTTGACACAGAGCCACGGGTCAAACTGGCGGCACAACTGGGGATGGTGTGTTACTCCGAAGCCCATGATACCTATCTCACCGCCGTTTTCCCAAAGCGCAACATTCCCAACACTCTAGGCGCTTGGGTGGCCCAGAATGGCAAAACTCAATTTCGTCTCGCAGAAACTGAAAAATATCCGCATGTCACATTTTTTATGAACGGTGGTCTTGAAACCCCTGACACAGGCGAAGATCGGTTTATGCCAGCCTCTCCCAAAGTGGCCACCTATAATTTGCAGCCTGAAATGTCAGCGACAGCGGTGACAGAGAGGTTTGTGGCGGCGATTTCTGCGGGCTATGATTTGATCATCACCAACTATGCCAACCCCGATATGGTCGGGCACACCGGCGACTTACAGGCCGCGATTGCCGCCTGTGAGGCCGTGGATCAGGGTTTAGGAAAAGTAGTTGAAGCCTTAGAACAGGTTGGTGGCGCTATGATTGTCACAGCCGACCATGGCAATTGCGAGATGATGATTGATCCCATAACTGGCGGACCACATACGGCGCATACCACAAACCTCGTGCCGGTTGTCGGACTGGGCCTACCACAGGGGCGCAGTTTATCTTCGGGTCGCTTGGCCGATCTTGCCCCTACAGTGCTCGAGCTGATGGGGCTACCGCAACCAGCCGAAATGACAGGGCACTCCTTGATCCTGTAACCGAATGCACCTTTCGGCCAATTTTGGCCAAATGCACCGATATGTTACGCCATATGTCGAAGTTGTGACCAATTTCGCAGCTTCCATATGATGGCCAATCAACAAGGGGCTGGAAAGCTGGCGCAAGACAGGCTTTATATAGAGTAACGATTTTCACGCGGGCACTTAAATTCGATGAGACCCTGCGAAATAAGGATAGTGGAATGAAAAAGTTTTTGATTGCAGCAGTGGTGGGCGGACTTTTAGGCATAGTCATCGCCCCACAATTGGCCGGCCCTCTTTTAGCCAAGGAAACAGACCAAGCCAAGACCTATCAGCAGCTGGAATTATTTGGTAACATTTTTGACCGCATCCGCGCGCAATATGTGGAAGAAGTGGATGATGAAAAACTGATCGAAGCGGCCATAAATGGCATGCTTACCTCATTAGACCCGCATTCAAGCTATCTGTCTCCTGATGATGCCAGTGACATGCGCATTCAAACCCGCGGCGCCTTTGGTGGCCTTGGCATTGAAGTGACCCAGGAAGATGGCTTTGTTAAAGTCATCGCACCCATTGATGACACCCCTGCCGCCAAAGCAGGTGTGGAGCCCGGCGACTTCCTCACCCATGTGGACGGTGAAGGCTTACTAGGCCTTACACTCGACGCTGCTGTGCAGCTGATGCGTGGCCCGGTGGGCTCTGAAATTGTGATCACCGTTGTGCGTGAAGATGAACCTGAGCCCTTTGACATCACCATTATTCGCGACACTATCAAATTGACCGCTGTGCGTCACAAAACAATTGGCCAAAGCATTGTTATGCGAGTCAGCACCTTCAATGATCAAACCTATCCAAATTTGGAAGATGGCATCGCCAAGCAAATTGAAGCGGCGGGCGGGATTGAGAACATCAATGGCTTTGTCGTTGATTTGCGCAACAATCCTGGTGGGCTGTTGAACCAAGCCATAATGGTATCCGATGCCTTCCTCGAAAAAGGCGAAATTGTCTCTACCCGTGGCCGTGATCCCGAAACTGGCGATCGTTGGAATGCCCGTGCCGGTGATTTGGCGCAAGGCAAACCCATTGTGGTGCTGATCAATGGCGGCTCGGCCTCGGCCTCAGAGATTGTAGCCGGAGCGTTGCAAGATCACCGCCGCGCGATTGTTGTAGGCACCAAAAGTTTTGGCAAAGGCTCTGTGCAAACCATCATGCCCCTGGCCGGCGATGGTGCAATGCGCCTAACAACCGCGCGCTACTATACACCATCCGGTCGCTCCATCCAAGCCCTTGGCGTTTCCCCCGACATCATTGTTGAGCAACCCCGCCGCGCGATAAAAAACGAAGAGCCTGAGGATGAAGTGCGGAAAATACGCAGCGAAGCTGACCTGCGCGGCTCCCTCGATAATGATAGCATATCAGAAGCAGAGCGCGCTCAGATAGACGAAGAACGCGCCTTGGCTGAAGAGTCTGCAAAACTTCGTGAGGAAGACTTCCAATTGTCTTATGCCATCGATCTTCTTAAAGGCCTCTCCGCCATCCAGCCGGCGCAATAGCAGATGTTGCAAACGGATATCGACAAGCTGCCCTATCGCCCCAATGTGGGCGTTATGGTGATAAATGGCTCTGGTGATGTGTTTGTGGCCCAGAGGCTCGAACACTATGCCGATGCTTGGCAAATGCCCCAAGGCGGCATTAATCTAGGTGAAGATGCCCGCGTTGCCGCCCTGCGTGAGCTCGAAGAAGAGACCAGCATACCCGCAAGTAAGGTGACAATTCTAGCTGAAACCGACGGCTGGATCCCTTATGAACTGCCTGCGGATTTGATAGCCAAACTCTGGAACGGCAAATATCGTGGACAGGAGCAAAAATGGTTCTTGATGCGGTTTCTGGGCGAGGACGCTGACATCAACATAGACACCGAGGAACCGGAATTTTCCGCATGGAAATGGATTTCACCTAGCGCCCTGCCACATGTAATTGTTCCGTTCAAACGTGACGTTTATGTGGCCGTTCTAAACGCTTTCCAAGGGCATCTGTAGCCAAAGAGCCACCAAACCATTAACTCCCGAAAAGCCAAAAATCTTTCGCTGGATGCGGTGGCTAAGCTGTCCGGGGTGTCGCGGTCGATGGTCGGTCAAATTGCGCGTGGCGAAAGTAGCCCCACCGCCTCGACCCTTTGGAACCTGACCCAAGCGCTGAAAGTCGACTTTGCTGAATTGGTGGAAAATCCGGTCCAATCACGGGGCATTGAGATCATGTCATCCGCCTCTACCCCCACCATAGGAACCCTTGGCGAAGGGTGCCGCATTCGCATCCTCAACCCACCGGGACAGACCGGCCAACACGAAGTTTATGAATTGGCATTTCAGCCAGACGGATTGCTCGACAGCGCGCCACATGGTCCGAAAGCCAAAGAGCAGTTGATGATGATATCAGGGATTTTAGAAGTCACCTCCAGCGAAAACACTGCTTTAGCGCGCGCAGGAGATACCGCGCGCTATGACGCAAATTGGCCCCCGCCATTCGCGACCTCGATGGCCGTGCTATAGCATTTTTGATTGTACAAAATTCTTAAGCTCAAACGAAAGGCAAGATTTCCCTACGCCCATCAGGGCTCAAGACATAGCAAGCACCCGCCTCAAACACCGCCGCAGTGAGAGGCTTTCCATAGCCAGCCCCACTGTCGAGGTTGATCCGATTTCCGTAGTGACTGGCATGATCAACTGGTGAGTGACCATGGACAATCATTTTGGGATGGGCTGTCAAATCTGCGTGAAATTCGTTGCGAATCCACAATAAATCCTCTTCATCCTGTGCGTGCAATGGTACGCCGGGACGAATACCCGCATGGCAAAAAAATAGATCTGCACTGCCATAAGACAGCTGACACTGAGATAAAAAGTCTTGATGCGCCTTTGGTACAGCCTGTAACGCTTCCGCATGAACCTCACTCAAACGACGGCGCAGGTTAAAATTCAGACCATAAGAGCGTAGGGTATTTTGCCCGCCCAAGCGCTCATGCAACCAACTCAGATCGGTGAACAGATAAGGGTCCCCGCGCGTTGGGCTTTGCAAGAACCACTCAAACATTCGGTCATGATTGCCCTTCAAAAACACCCAATTACGTCCAGCATCGCGGCCTTGAATCAGATAGTCCAAAACCCCGCAACTTTCAGGCCCGCGATCGGTGTAATCCCCAAGAAAAACGATAGGGGCCTCGGGGCCTCCATCTGCTTTAATTAGCTCAAGCGCATGCTCAAGCATGCTCAATTGTCCGTGGATGTCACCAATCGCGTAGATAGGGCTCATGAAACGTCAAACTCCAAGCGGCTTACTTGACTGAATTTACCGGTCTCGGTCAAATCAGCAAGCACGGAGTCAGAGACCGGCGCATCCACATAAAGCATCGCTATGGCCTCTGCACCCTCAGCCGCACGGCCCAAAGTGAAGTTCGCGATGTTTACAGCGTTTTGCCCCATAATCGAACCAAGCACGCCAATGATGCCCGGGACATCATTGTTGGTTGTATAGAGCATATGGCGGCCAATTTCGGCATCCACATTGATCCCTTTGATCTGAATAAACCGAGGCTTGCCGTCGCTAAACACCGTGCCTGCAACAGACCGTTCGCGCGACTCTGTGACAACAGTCACTTTGATATAAGCTTCAAACACACCAGATTTGTTCTGATTGGTCGTGCTGATCTTGATACCACGTTCTTGAGCAATCACTGGAGCGCTCACCATATTCACATCAGGGTTACCGGCCTTCATGATGCCCGCAATCACGCCACAGTTCAACGCTTCGAGGTTCATGCTGGCCACGGTGCCATCATAAAGAATATTAATCGCTTTAATCGGCTCAGAAGTCATTTGGCCGATAAACGCACCCAAATGCCCAGCGAGTGCCAACCATGGGCCCATTACTTTAGCTTCTTCAGCAGTGACGGATGGCATGTTCAACGCATTGGTGACAGCTCCTGTAAGCAAATAGTCAGACATTTGCTCAGCCACTTGGATAGCCACATTTTCCTGCGCTTCCGTAGTGGCCGCTCCCAAATGCGGCGTACAGACCACATTCGGCAGGTTGAACAACGGGCTATTGATGGCAGGCTCGACGGAGAACACGTCAAAAGCCGCACCGGCGACATGACCGGCCTTCAAAGCCTCAGCCAAAGCCTCCTCATCCACCAAGCCACCACGGGCGCAGTTGATGATGCGCACGCCGGGCTTCATTTTCGCAATCGCCTCTGCGCTAATAATATTTGTGGTTTGCTCTGTTTTTGGCACATGCAGAGAGATGAAATCGGCCCGTTCGAATAACGCATCTAACTCAACTTTTTCCACGCCAAGCTTTTCTGCGCGCTCTTCGGACAGGAATGGGTCATAGGCCACAACCTTCATCTTTAAACCAACAGCGCGTTCACATACGATGCCACCAATGTTGCCCGCACCAATCACGCCAAGGGTTTTGCTGGTCAGCTCCACGCCCATAAACTTGGATTTTTCCCATTTGCCCGCATGTGTTGAGGCACTGGCCTCAGGAATTTGGCGGGCCACTGCGAACATCATTGCAATGGCATGCTCGGCGGTTGTGATCATATTGCCAAAGGGCGTGTTCATCACTATCACACCTTTTTTTGACGCAGCCACACGATCAATATTATCAACACCAATACCGGCGCGACCAATCACTTTAAGATTGATAGCTGCATTGATAATTTTTTCTGTGGCTTTGGTGGCGGAACGAATGGCCAAACCATCATATTGACCAATAACGGCAAGCAATTTGTCTTTGTCCTTGCCAAGGCTGGGATCAAAATCAACTTCGATGCCGCGGTCACGGAAAATCTGGACAGCTGTTTCAGAGAGTTTATCGGATACGAGTACTTTCGGGGCCATGTCGGCGCTCCTTAAAAATGAGGTGAGAAAGAGGCGGGACCCGGGGCCCCACCTAAATTTATTGGGCGTTCAACTCGGTTTGGTAGGCCCACTCCAGCCAAGGCAACATGGCCTCAACATCGGTGAATTCAACCGTAGCGCCACACCAAATCCGCAGGCCTGCCGGCGCGTCACGATAGGCACCAATATCAAGTGCCGCGCCCTCCAAATCCATACGTTTGGCCACAGCTTTTGCAAATACTGCTGGATCTTTGATCCGTGGATCGGTGAACTTCAAACAAACCGACGTGACCGAACGGGTTGCCGGATCCACTGCCAAATTATCGATCCAGTCTCGAGTCGCGCAGAAGTCCCAAACCGCTTGAGCGTTAACTTGCGCCCTCCCCATCAGACCTTGGAGACCTCCCACAGATTCAGCCCAATCAAGGGCAAAGAGGTAGTCTTCCACACAGAGCATCGACGGCGTGTTGATAGTCTCGCCGCGGAAGATACCATCGATTAACTTACCGCCTTTGGTCAGGCGAAAAATCTTTGGCATGGGCCAAGCAGGTGTATAGCTTTCCAACCGTGCCACTGCCCGAGGCGAGAGGATCAAAACGCCATGAGCGGCTTCCCCACCCAGAACTTTTTGCCAGCTGAAGGTCGTTACATCAAGCTTGTCCCAAGGCAGATCTACCGCAAAGGCGGCGGATGTTGCATCACATAGCGTCAACCCAGCGCGGTTTGCAGGGATCGCATCACCTGAGGCCAAACAAACGCCCGAGGTTGTGCCGTTCCAAGTGAAACACACATCATTGCCATAGTTCAGCGAGGCCATATCAAAAATCTCACCGTAGGGTGCGATATGCTCAGAGGCTTCTATTTTAAGCTGTTTGACCACATCACTGACCCAACCCGCACCAAAGCTTTCCCAAGCCACCATCTGGGCAGGACGCTCACCCAGCATAGACCACATGGCCATCTCGAAAGCGCCGGTGTCAGAGGCGGGTACGATGCCAATTTTATAGTCTTCAGGAATATTCAACACACGGTGCGTTTGCGAAATGGCATCTGCCAATTTCACTTTACCACCTGCAGCCCGATGCGAACGACCAAGCCAAGCATCTGCCAAAGAGGAATGTGTCCATGTGGGAGGTTTGGCACAGGGGCCAGAAGAAAATCGCGGATTTTCCGGCCGCGTTGCCGGTTGTACAATAGCCATTGATGCTATCCTCTCAGATATGCGCCCTTCGTTGGGGAAGGGTGTCCCACCACCGGACTTATGGCACCCCCGTAAAAACAGCAATAAGCAAATGCACTTGGTTTGCCGAGCAATGTAACAAAACGCAGAACATTGTAAGAACGTGCGTTTCCGGTTGGCACAAATCTGACACAATGGGAACACTGTTTGTTCAGCGCGTCGGCCAGTCGAATGGGTTTGGCCAGTCTTTGAATGTGTCAAATCATCAACGGAGCTGGTGGACGTCTAGAAAGCAAATTCCAATTATCAACTCCTTTGCACTTAATATGTCCATCCAAAGGAAGAGACAGGGCCACGAAGATATTTGTCATCTAATCGAATGACCATCGGAGGGTGCATCCGGTTTCGCCTGTCCGTTTTCCGATTGCAGCAACCCCAAGACAAAGATGGACACCACGGTTTACTTGCGCACCGGCCACCAAGTGCATGTGATGATCTGGGAACTACCCCACTCCGAGCGATACCGGCTCCTACTAGGACCGCTCAGAAACGCGACTAAGGAACCCACCGGATTGCAAAGCCACAATTTAGTGGCCTGACATATACCGGGGACCGCACCCTAGCAAGACTGCGACGGGCGGGGCTGGAGAATACCCAGCGGGACAGCGGCTGGTCCCCGATATAGGGCATCGCGTTGATACAGATCAGGAAGGTAGGGCTGTTGCCGAACAAGGGATTATCCTTTGTGTATTGGGGGGACAGTAGCGGGGGCGGATTGTAAGAGATTAAAGTAGGTAAGTAATACTGACTTATATATAGAATATGAGAATGATCATGAAGAAAAGCGCAAACATGTACTTGGTCCCAATGCCCCCTTTTCGATTGGGTGGGGGACCGCAGGGCGGGGTAAAGGTATGAGGAAGATTGAAAGATCCAAGACTGACGATCTCGGGGTGAAGGTAAGCGGATCGGCGAAGACGGGTCA
>Ga0075118_10000608_pt1 | contig 31086 bp, 28 predicted proteins | sample AntAceMetag02UKE_FD_69794 | JGI IMG/M metagenome (GOLD analysis project Ga0075118, IMG submission 69794) | Saline lake microbial communities from Ace Lake, Antarctica - Antarctic Ace Lake Metagenome 02UKE | ecosystem: Environmental > Aquatic > Non-marine Saline and Alkaline > Saline | place...
CGTGGAGTTCAATGCGCGCCAGCGCGCGCGCTCGGGATCCATGCCGACAAACAGGTAGCCAGGAAATAGTGGGGTCTGCACTGTGTCGATCTTGCGGGCGTGTCGCCGCCGTTTCAGGTAGCGGGGCAGATAGCCATCGAAGCCCTGCCGCAGGATATGCGCCAGCGCCTTGAACTCGCCATTCGGCTGGGTCCGGACGACAAACCAGCGTTTGCTTTCACGCGTCATGACGTCGACTCGCTGATGCGCAGCAGCGCGGGAACCAGAACACGCTGGGCCGGGAAACTCTGCACCAGAAGATCGTAGGCGGCCTGAGGGTCGGCCAGGGTTGTCAGCAGCAGTGCGTCGATCGTGCCGGCGCCCTTGATCGAAGGCACGACCGGGAACTGGGCAAAGCTGGCATGGCCGTAATGCGGGTCGACGATGGCGACAATCTCCACATTGGACGCCTCGCAGAGTGATGCAACTTCTGCCAACTCGCTGGTTCCATAAAGCGCAATCCGGGTCCATCCGCGCTGGCTGGCAAAATGCAAAGCCTCGGTGCATTGGCTGCGCGCGCTACGGAAAAAGCGGAAGGAGTCCGAAAGATACTCCGCTGTCAGGCGGCTTTTTTCGGCGAAGCCCTGCGGCGTGAGGTAGTAAGCATAGCGGTTGGCGGGGGCTTGGCTGACCTTGATCAGGCCTTTCTTGGCGCAGCGCTTGAGATAGGCATTCGCCAGTCCCAGCGCGATGCCGAGCTCCTGCGCGACCGACCGCTGGGTGATGCGTTCGTTCTGGTGGACGGCGTTCAGAATCCCGAGGGTGATCTCGGCTTCGTCTGCCTTGCCCGGCGTCGATATGCGTTCAGCGTTGCTCATATCATCACGTTCATAGTGTGAACATATGGCGTTCAACAGATGAACGTCAAGTGATTCAAAGGATTAGCGATCTTGAACAGCTATCGGGCGTTGACGGCGAAATTCGCTTTCACATAAGCCACCAGTTCATCGACGCAGGAATCGACATCACCGTTGCTGGTGTCGATCACCAGTTCGGGATTTGCCGGCTCTTCATAAGGTGCCGAGATTCCCGTGAAGTCCGTGATTTCACCGGCCCGGGCCCGCTTGTAGAGACCTTTCGGATCGCGCGATTCACACGTCTCAACGTCAGCCTTGATGTAGATTTCCCGGAATGCGTCACCCCCGGCTTCGCGCGCACGGTCGCGGTCCGCGCGATAGGGCGAGATGAAGGCGGTGATCACGATCAGGCCCGCATCCGCGAGCAGAGCCGCGACTTCGCCCACCCGGCGAATGTTTTCGGCCCGGTCTTCCGGGGAGAACCCCAGATTGGCATTCAGGCCGGTGCGGACATTGTCACCATCGAGAACATAGACCTGATACCCCTCATCAAACAGACGGCGTTCAAGCGCCATGGCGAGGGTGGATTTTCCCGCGCCCGAAAGGCCGGTGAACCAAAGGATAGAGGGCTGATGGCGGTTGCGCGCGGCGCGTCGGGCGTTGTCGACGCCGTGGTCGACTTCAGTCAGGTTCGAGGCGCGGATCGTGATCTGTGCGCGCTGGTCAGGATAGCTGCCCATCGACACGATGCCGCCGGCGAGCGTTCGATGCCGATCATAAATGATGACACGACCGGTGCGTGGAAGGTTGTCGTGATTGTCTATGGCGACCAGCTGGTTGGTACGCAGTACCACCTCTGCGATCTCGTCCCGCGCCACCTGGGTTGCGTCGTGATCGGACAGGGCATCGACATCAATGACCCGCACGATACGTTCCACGGTGGCCTTCACATGCCGGGGACCGATCTTCAGCCCGTAGGTCTTGCCGATTTCGAGCGGCGTGTCTGCGAGCCAGAACAGGCGCAGATGAAACACGTCTGATTCGATAGGGGCGTCGGTGACGTGGCTGGCCACCTCGCCGCGTTCCACGAAGATCTGCTCGTCCAGCGTGATCCCCACCGATTGTCCGGCTGTTGCGGTATTGGGCGTCCCGGGTGTGTTCCAGCTTTCGATGGAGGCGATGCGTGCGGTCCGGTTGCTTGGGGAGAACAGCAATTCATCACCGGTCTTGAGGCTCCCGGATTCGATGCGTCCAGCGAGAATACGCCGGTCATCGAATTTGTAGACATCCTGAAGGGGCAGGCGCAGCGGCCGGTGTTCGGAGGATTCCGGCAGTTCAAACTCGGCAAGTGTTTCGATCACGCTCGGGCCGTCATACCAAGTCATCCGGTCCGAGGCGCTCGCAACATTGTCCCCTTCGCGCGCCGAGATTGGAATCACCCGGCGTGCCTCCACGCCGATGCCCTTGAGGTAGGATTTGTACTCGGTCTCGATCTCCCGGAACCGGGCTTCGTCATAGTCGACCAGGTCCATCTTGTTGACCGCGACCGCAACTTCCCGAACGCCGAGCAGTTGGAGCAGATAGCTGTGATGGCGCGACTGGCGGCGCACGCCCTGATCAGCGTCGATCATCAGCAGCGCGGCGTCGGCGTTGGAGGCACCGGTCACCATGTTGCGGATGAATTCGCGATGTCCGGGGGCATCAATAATCACGTATTGGCGCGCATTGTGGCGGAACCAGATCTGCGAGGTGTCGATGGTCACGCCCTGATCGCGCTCGGCCTTCAGGCTGTCCATCAGGAAGGCCCATTCGAAGGGCATCCCGCGTCGTCGGCACATCTCCTGGATAGCTTCCAGTTTGCCGTCGGGAAGCTGCCCGGTGTCATGGAACATCCGGCCGACCAGGGTGGATTTGCCATGGTCGACATGGCCGACGATCACCACGCGCATCAGATCGCCCGCGGTTGTGCCGACGCGCATCTCGTTCATCGGGGATTCGGTTTTGTTGGGCATCACATATACCCCGATGTGCGCAGGCGCTCGAAGGAGTCCTCGGCTTCGTTGTCCATCAGCCGGCCCGCGCGCTCGGGTGAACGGGTGGTTTCCAGTTCCGCAATGATCTCGTCAATATTCGCTGCATCACTGTCGATGGGCGCGGTGATGTTCTTTTCACCCAGTGAGCGATAACGTTTGCCGCCTTGTGAAAAATAGAGCGGGTTGATCGGAATCTTCTCGCGCTGGGAGTAGCGCCAGATATCGATCTCGGTCCAGTGCAACAGGGGATGGATGCGCAGATGCGCACCTTCGGGCGTGTCGGTGGTGAACTGGTCCCAGAACTCCGGAGGCTGATCGCGGAACTCCCAGGCGCCTGACAGGGCGCGCGGGCTGAAGACGCGTTCCTTGGCGCGGGTGGCCTCTTCGTCGCGTCGGATGCCGACGATGATTCCCTTGTAAGTGTCGTTCTTCAGAAGCTGGGCAAGTCCCGCGCTCTTCCGGGCTGCCGCGCGCGTCATCGGTGGCAGGTCGGGATCCATATCGCTTTCGGGTGGGCAATCGATCACGATCAGATCAAGGTCCCATGCCTTGGTGTACTGGTCGCGATAGGCATAGACCTCGTCGAGTTCCATGCCGGTGTCGAGCTGGACCACGGGAAACGGCACGCGCCCGAAGAACGCCTTGCGGGCAAGCCAAAGCACCACATTGGAGTCCTTGCCGATCGACCAGAGGGCGGCCAGCGGGCTGGCGGCGGCATAGGCCTCGCGCAGGATGTAGACGCTTTGGGCTTCAAGTCTGTCGAGACGGTCCATTACAAAGGGTTCTTTTGCGAGTGGTCTTGGTTTGAATTTCGGAACAGAAAAGCACCCCGGCCCCGCGTCGCGCCAGAGCTGGACTTCGAGGGTATGCAGTGCGTCGTGTATCTGATGGGTTGTGTTTAGGGATTCGAATGCCTGATGCAAGTCCAATCGTTGCAAATTCCGTAATTGCTCTGCACGCGATGAGACTTGGTATGATATACGCGGCGCGTTAATAGCCGGTCGTTTCACTATTGCCTGTGGTGTTGTCTGCGTCAGGCCCGGGAGTTGTCGTTCATGTCTGCATCACCGCGAATCGCCGTTATCGGGCTGGGTTATGTCGGCCTGCCGCTCGCGGTGCATCTGGCATCCCATTTTGAGGTGACCGGTTTTGATGTGAACACCGACCGCGTCAGTGAGTTGTGCGCCGGAGAGGACCGCACTGGTGAAATCGGCAAGGAACAACTGGCCGCGACCACCATGGCGATCACCGATGATGAATCGGCAATGGATGGCGCCGATGTCTTTATTGTCACCGTTCCCACCCCCGTGGATGCCCACAACCAGCCTGATCTGTCCGCCGTACGTGCTGCCAGTCAGACCGTGTCGCGCTACCTGGGGAAAGGCGCGATCGTTGTCTATGAATCGACGGTCTATCCGGGCGTGACCGAGGATGAATGTGGTCCCATTCTGGCTGAAGGTTCCGGCCTGGTCTGTGGTGAGGATTTCCACCTGGGCTATTCGCCCGAACGCATCAACCCCGGCGACCGCGAACACACTGTGGACCGGATTACCAAGATTGTGGCCGGGCAGACCCCGGCCGTGACGGAGAAGCTTGCGGAAATCTATGGCGCGCTGAACGGTGGTGACATCTATCGCGCGCGCGACATCCGCACCGCCGAGGCCGCCAAGGTGATCGAAAACGCACAACGCGACATCAATATCGCATTCGTCAATGAAGTCGCCATGATCCTCAATGGCATGGGACTGAACGTGCATGACGTGCTGGATGCCGCGAACACCAAGTGGAACTTCCTGCCATTCCGGCCCGGTCTCGTCGGCGGTCACTGTATCGGTGTTGACCCCTTCTATCTGGCCCATGCCGCCCAATCGACCGGGCTGCATCCCGAGATCGTTCTGGCCGGTCGGCGGATCAATGACGCCATGGGCGCTTATATCGCGCGTGAAATTCACGACGCGCTGGGCGGCAAGACGGGCCGCATTCTCGTGCTGGGCCTGACCTTCAAGGAGAACGTGCCCGATTTGCGCAATTCGCGGGTGGTCGATGTCGTTTCAACCCTGCGGGCATGCGGGCATGACGTGGATGTGCATGACCCCCAGGCATCGCCCGCCGAGGCGCAAAGCATCTTCGGGATCGACCTGCTGACCTCGCTCGATGGTCTGTCGGGATATGACGCGGTCGTGGGGGCGGTGAAGCATCGCGAGTATGATGATCTCGGTGCGGTGGAGCTGGAATCGTTGCTTGCCGGGGACGGCCTGCTTGCCGATATCAAGGGAATCTGGCGGGGGCTGACGCTGCGCCCGGAAATCCGCCGCTGGCAACTCTAGAAGATCGAGGCAAAGTCCGCATTGGCACGACGATAGTCGTCGATCTGGCCGATATCGACCCAGTATTCCTCAACCGGATAGGCGCTGGTGCGCATGCCGGATTCGCGACAGTCGTCAAACAGTTGCGGCATGTCATAGGCCTGGTTGCGCGGCACGAAATCCAGCGCGGCGGGGCTGAGGACATAGATTCCGGCATTGATGAAATGCCGGGTGACGGGTTTTTCCCGCAGGCTGCGGATTTCATTGTCATCGACATCGACGACGCCGTAGGGGACCTGCACCTCATAGGTGCGAACAGCCATGGTCGCGGCGGCCTCGTTCTCCCGGTGAAAGTCGATCATCTGGACCGGGTCGAGTTTGGACAGGATATCCCCGTTCATGACGAGCATCGGTTTGTCCTGTTCGCGTGCCAGCCGGGCAAGCGGCCCGGCCGTGCCCAGAGGCATGTCTTCCTCGATATAGGACACGTCGACACCGAGTGCGCTGCCATTGCCGAAATGATTCCGGATGACCTCGGCGCGGTAATTCACCGAAATATGAAACTCCGAAAACCCCGCCGCGGCAAAGCGGCGAATGATGGTTTCGAGGATCGGCCGCCCACCCACATCGAGCATCGGCTTGGGTGTGTGTTCGGTCAGCGGGCGCAGTCGCCGGCCTTCACCACCGGCCATGAGGATGATCGGATAGGGCTGGCTCTCGGGGGCCAGCAGTGAATCGAGCGTGATCAGGTCGACCGCGCGGCCGGCGAAATCAATCACCGGGATATGCTTGATCTTCTCCCGTCGCATGAACGCGAGCGCATCACCGCGCGGTTCACCGAAGCGGATGCTGCGCGGGGACGGGTTCATGATGGTGCGCACGGGCGCGTCGGTCTGGATGCCACGCAGCAGACCACGACGCAGATCGCCATCCGTCACCGTTCCCATGAGCTTGCGCTGCGGGTCGATCACAAGACCGATCTGCACGCGCTGGCTCGTGAACCGTTCGATCAGCGTGTGGATCGAGGTGTCGGGTCCGATCAGACTTTGGGCCAGCAGCGACACCGGTGGCGCCACAGGCTTGAGGGCCGGTGTTGCCGAAACCTCGGCGTCGCGCAGGGCGGGCATATGTGAGACAGCGTATTCCATGGCTTTGTGATCCATAGAATGCGCGGAAAACTTTAACGATCGGTTGACGACGTTGTCGCGGTCTGGACCAGCCCGGACCCCGAGGGCAGCAGCAAACCACGCGCGGCCAGATCTTCGGTCACCGGCAAGTCCATCCGGGGATTGTCGGCATACATCGGCATGTGATGCAGCGGCGTCCAGACAGCGCGGCATTGATACCCATTGGCATTCAGTGCGGCAAAGGCATCGTCACGCGCCTGCATCGTGTCGAACAGGATTGTGTTGAGCCAGTGATTGCTGTGCCCCCAATCCGGCGGCAGCATCATTGTTACACCCTCGAGGCCTGAGAGTGCTTCTGCGTATCGGGCGGCCAACTTGCGCTTGGTTTCCAGTTTTGTGGTCAGGGTTTCTAGCTGGGCGCATCCCAGAGCAGCATTCAGGTTGGGCATCCGGTAGTTGAAGCCCACCGCATCATGGATCAGCTCCGTGCCATCACCCGCCCGTGCCGTGGTCGTGAGATGGCGAATCCGGCGCGCGAGCAACGCGTCATCGGTGATGATCGCCCCGCCACCCCCGGTGGTGATGGTCTTGTTGCCGTTGAAGCTGAACACGCCGGCGCGTCCGAAACGCCCGGTGTGCCGGTCACCAATCGAGCTTCCCAGAGATTCTGCCGCGTCCTCGATCAGGATCAGTTCATGGCGCGCGGCGATCTTGTGCAGGGCGTCCATGTCGACGGGATGACCATAGCAATGCACCGGCACGATCGCGCGCACCGGGGCGTCGGTGTGCCGATTGAAAACCTGCCCGTCCCGGTGGATCAGGAGCTTGTCGAGATAGAGGCCGAGCGCGGCGGGATCGATGCCGAGGCTACGGCTTTCGCATTCCACGAAGTGCGGAGTCGCGTCGCAGAAACGGATCGCGTTGGCTGTCGCGACAAAGGTAAAGGACGGGACGAGAACTTCATCGCCGGGGCGCACGCCTGCTGCGTAAAGCGCGGCATGCAGGGCTGCGGTGCCGTTCACTGTGGCAATCGCGTGTTGCGCACCGGTGGCGTCCATCATCATCGCCTCGAAGCGGTCCACCCATTTGCCGACCGAGGAAACCCAACCCGTATCCAGGCAATCCTTCACATAGGTCCAGGCATTGCCGTCGATCTCGGGTGCGTGCAGCGGGTGGGGGCCGTCGTCGGGAGAAAGAACGCGCGCAATCCGCTCAAGGATGTTCATTCCCATTGGGGAATGTGTGTCGATGTCCGAAAAGACCAGCTGCTCAGACATTGTAGAGATGCGCCTTGTACCCGGCCCGGTTTGTCGGGTTTGCAAACCAGTCGATGGTGGCTTGCAGGCCTCTTCGGAACCCGGCCAGGCCGGCATGGGCAGGCTGCCAACCGATCAGTTCGGCAGCCTTCTTGTTGTCGCACCACAGGCGCTCGACTTCCGAGGCATCGGGGCGCAGGCGGGTGTCTTCGGTTTCGATCCTGATCTCGACTCCCATCAGTTCGGCAATGGTCCGGGCGGTGTCGCCCACGGAGATTTCGAAATTGGTGCCTATATTGACCACGTCCCCGACCGCGCCATTGCTGGCGGCGGCGGCCAGAAATCCGGCGACGGTGTCGCCGACATAGGTGAAGTCCCGGGTCGGGGCGGTTGCACCAAGGCGGATCGTGGCCGGTCCGCTTTTCGGGTCATGGGCGGCAAGCTGGGTGATGATTGTCGGGATCACCGCGCGCGCGGACTGGCGCGGGCCGTAGGTGTTGAAGGGGCGCACCACGGTCACCGGTGTCCCGAAGGACCGGCCATAGCTCAGCGCGATCTGATCGGCGCCGACTTTTGTCGCCGCATAGGGGGATTGCGGGTTCAGCGGATGTTTTTCATCGATCGGCACATATTGCGCTGTGCCATAGACTTCGCTGGTGGAGGTGTGAACCACCCGCGAGACGCCCAGATCGGTCGCGGCCTGAACCACGTTCAGGGTGCCAGTCACGTTCGTGTCGACGTAACTCTCGGGGGCCAGATAGGAATAGGGAATGCCGATCAGGGCGGCCAGATGCAGGACGGTGTCGCACCCGGCCACGGCCTGTCGCACGGCGTGTGAATCCCGAATGTCGCCGGCGATGATCTCGACTGCGTCGAGAGTTTCCGGCGCGGTATCATCGAGCCAGCCCCAGGAGCCACGGGAATCGTATTCCACAAAGGCGCGTATCTCGGCCCCGTCCGCAGCAAGTTTTTCAACCAGATGGGAGCCGATGAACCCACCCGCTCCGGTAACAAGAACCTTCGACACACTGCCTCACATGGATCTGCGACCGATGGACGGCCTGATCCGATGATCGTCGGCGAGGATGGTTAAGGAAAGGTAAGGATGCGCGCTTCGCGAGCGCGTTTTTTGCAGGCTCTAGGTTTTCTTCGGGACTTTTTTCAGGGCCCATTTGACCCGTGCTGCGTTGGCGCCAGCGTCCAGCGTGCCGGAGACAACGACCTGTTCGGTGCGCCGCACCTCGTCGGAGGTCCCCAGATAGACGCTTTCGGCGAGCGAGAGCGTGCCGCCTTCGGCAATCAGCCGCCAGCCGGTGCCTGAGGGCAGGCGTAGCAGGACGGCCGAGCCGTTCTGGACGAGTGAGGCCTGGACGGCGGGGTGCAGATGGAAACGCAGGGCAAAACCACGCGCCTCGCGCGACGCGTTGCTCGAATCGCTGGGCCGGATCAATGCGTCCTCGCCGCGAATGTCCTCGCCGCCGGCGGCCAGATAAATCCGGCGTTCATGGCTGAGGCCGAAAACCGGCACATAGCCATCATGGCTGGCGTTGATCCAGTGATTGCCGTCATCCTCGCTGCGTTCACTGGTCACGGCCTGGGGCCGCCGGCCAAAGGTGCCGTCGGTCAGGATTTCAGACGAGTTCGTGTCATCGACCACCATCGTGGAATGGGCCGCCGTTGAGCGCTGGACCGAGGCCCAGGGATCACGGTTGCCCGGCCGGGCACCGCAATTGGTGATCAGCCGTTCCTTGCCGATGGAAACCTCGAGGCTGAGGGTGCCAGCATGTGCTGATGTGTCCAGCCCCGCCTGGGGTGGTGCGCCGGTGTCGATCAGCGCCACCGTGCGGTTTGCGACCATCCGCTCGAATCCCGATTGGGGTGCGCGGGCGGGGGCCCGGCCACGGGCATCGGCCTGTGACAGCAGCATGTCGAGCAGCCAGTCTTCGCCCTCACCGCTGCCATTAAACAACGCCAACCCACCGTCATTGTGGCGCAGCATGCGCAGGAAGGGCGCGGCGCGATCAATTGCAGCCAGCAGGAAGGATGGAATTTCGATCCCGGCGGCCAGCAGCGCGCTGCGCACATCCACCAGATCACGCAGCACAGTGGCCTGGGTCTGCGGGTTGCGGGAAATGTGCCCACCATCGGGGCGGATCTGACGGTCCATCGCGCGTTCGAGAACCTTCAGGCCCTGACGTACGGCGCCGTCATTGTCCCCCAAAGCGGCGCCCGCTGCGACCAGGCCCTTGGCAGCGCGAATCAGCCCTGCCCCTTCGACGCCGCCGGGCAGGACACGCGCAAGATGCTTGGTCTGACGGGCGATGGTCGCGATATAGCGCCGTCGATACAAATCATCGGCGGAGGCACAGAAGAAATCGTGCTGGCCCAGCCAGGCATAAAGTCGGGTCGCCAGCACATCGGGTCGCCAGGCGATTTCCTGCCAGCCGGTCTGGCGTTCGATCCAGTCGCCGACCAGATCGCGCGCGCGTCGTCGTGCGGCGTCACCGCCCACGGCGCGGAGGTCGCGCAGCCAGTCGAAGCCGTGCAGTTCGGCCAGCCAGGCATCACTCATCCCGACCGGGTGCCAGGCGTGTTTCCCGCCGCGGACGGTTTCGCCCAGGAACGATAATTCGCCAGCGGAAATCGCGCTGCCCCGCTCGGCATTGCCCGGCCAGGAGTCCGGCGGGACGACGGCAAGCTCGGTGGGCGCGCGTCCGACCAGCGTGTAGCGATAGATCGGCGTGGCATAGAGCAGCTTGCCCACGCCATAGCGAAAGTCCTGAAACGGGTTGCCGCTCATATGGTGCTGCTCATGGGCTGCGTCTCAAGGCCGGTCGTGCATCATCCGGCCCGCATGGCCGTGATGTTATCAGCATAGGAGTCCGGTCCACCCCGGAAGGTTGCCGTCCCGGCGACAAGCACATTTGCCCCTGCCGCGATGGCGCGCGGTGCCGTGACGCGGTCAATTCCGCCATCGACCTCCAGATCAATATGCTGGCCACCCCCGGCCATGTGATTGTCGATCCGCGCGCGCAGGGCTGAAATCTTTTCCAGCTGGCTTTCGATGAAGGCCTGTCCGCCAAACCCCGGGTTCACGCTCATCACGAGAATCAGGTCGACCATGTCCATCACGTTGTCGATTACGCTGACGGGGGTTGCCGGGTTCAGGACGACCCCGGCCTTCTTGCCGTGGGCGCGAATGGTCTGCAGCGAGCGATGCAGGTGTGGTCCGGCTTCCGGGTGCAGCGAGATGATATCTGCCCCGGCTTCGACAAACCCTTCGATCATCGGATCGACCGGGCTGATCATGAGGTGGACGTCGAAAGGAAGGTCGCAGTGCGGGCGCAAGGCCTTCACGACCGCCGGGCCGATGGTGATGTTGGGCACGAAGTGCCCGTCCATCACGTCGATATGGATCCAGTCGGCTCCGGCAGCGGCGACAGCACGAACCTCTTCGCCGAGATTGGCAAAATCGGCGGCCAGAATGGACGGTGCAATGCGAACGGGCGTCTCTGCCCCTTGGGAGAAAGCCATAGTTTCTGGTACCCGATTTACAGGTTGCGCCGCAAGAAAAGCGGCGGTGGGGAAGCAATAATCATGTGCGCACCAGCACGGCGGCGAAAAAGCCATCCATCCCGCCGCGCGCCGCCCAATGACAGGGCAGGGTGCGCAGCATGCCATCGCTCGTGATGGCGGGTGGCTCGAGCCCCTCGAGTTCCGGGCGTGTGGCCGGGTCGATCGGGGCGATCTGTACGGGTGCGCCAGCCTTGCAAAGCGCTGCGATCTGATCGGCGCCTTCCTCGGGTTCGAGCGAGCACACGGCATAGACGATTATGCCGCCGGGCCGGACCATATCCACGGCCGCGCGCAACAGGTTCTGCTGCAGGTCGGTGACGGCCTCGATATCCTTGGAACGGCGGCGGCGCGGAATGTCGGGGTGGCGGCGGATGGTGCCGGTGGCCGAACAAGGCGCATCGAGCAGCACGGCATCCACCGGTGCTTCGGGGCGCCAGCTGGTGCCGTCCGCATTCACGATACCCACGTCGAGCCCGGTCCGCGCGATATTTTCCTTCAATTGTACCAGCCGTGCCCCCGCGATATCGACGGCGGTCACATGCGCGCCCGCATCGGCGAGTTGCAGGCTCTTGCCGCCCGGCGCAGCACAAAGGTCGATCACGGTCTTGCCGTTCAACCCGCCCAGCGCGTTCTCCAGCAGGCGAACCGGCAGGGCCGCCGCAGCATCCTGAATCCACCAGAGGCCGCTGTCGAAACCGGGGAGTTCGGCAATCCGCCCGCCCCCTGAACGCCGGAGCGTGCCACCGGGCAAGGTTTCGGCGTCGAGCTTTTCGGCCCATTCTTCCGGGTCGGCTTTGACGGACAGCGAAATATCGAGCGGGGCTTCGTGCAGATGGGCTGCCGCGATGGCCTCGGCTGTCTCCAGGCCGAAATTGGCGTTCCAGCGATGGAACAGCCAGTTCGGCGTGTTGGCCTCTCCCGGGTTGGCGGGGTCGGAAAGCACCTTGCCGCTTTGGGCATCCCGGTCGAGCCGCCGCAGGATCGCATTGACCAGACCCTTGAGCGCGCCTTTCCGGTGCTGGGTGGCGACACGAACGGCCGCATCCACAGCGGCGTGGGGCGGGGTTTCGAGAAACACCAGTTCGGCCACGCCGATGCGTAGAATATTGCGGATGCGCGTGTGGCGGCTCGAGATCGGGCGGTCGAGGCGGGCCTTGATCATGGCGTCGATTTCACCGAGGTGACGCAGGGTCGCGCCCACGATCCGGCGCACCTGTGCCCGGTCCCGTGGGTCCAGCTTGGCCAGTTGCTTGTGATCGGCCAGGGTGACGTCGAGCGGCGCGCCACGGTCGAGGACGGCGTCAAGGATGTCACAGGAAATGTCGCGGGAATCTGCCATGGCGCCTTAGACCATATTTCGGGGCGGCAACAAAGGTGGTCGCAAGGAAAAGGGCGGGTCTGAAACCCGCCCCTGTATTCTTTTGATGAGGTCGTCCAGCCTAAGCCGCAGCGCTCTTGTTGTCCTTGCGGATATAAGCGACCGCACAATGCTTGGAACAGTAGGGACGGCCGGGAACGGTATCATCTTCGCAGAAGCTGAAATTGTCCTTGCCCGGATCGCCGGTCGGCCACAGACATGCCTTCACATCGCCGCCGCGCCGCGCCATGGGTGGCAAAACGGATTCAGCGATACGCTGATCCCCGTCCAAGACGATTTTCTCGCCGCCGATTTCCTCGTCAGCCATGGTGCCGCGCAATGCCTTGGCCTCGGCGGCCCGGTCAATCGCGCGATTGCGCCGGCGTGAGCCTGTCCCGTTGCCCCGGATCGGGGACGGACGGCTTTCCAGGCCCAGTCGATGGGCTTTGCCGATCACAGCATTGCGGGTGACCCCGCCCAGCTGGACAGCGATCTGGCTCGCGCTCAGACCCTTCGCCCACAATTCACGAAGCATTGTTACCCGTTCGTCAGTCCACGACATTTTTATGTCCCATCTTTTTATCGTCTAAGCCTTGGAGGGCCGGAAAACCTGCCCTCAATCCCAGATCAGAGCCTAGATCATGTGGGATCATGGGGGCAAGGCTACAAAATGGTGTAGGACCTACTAGATGTGGACAATGTGAAGGTAGCCGATCCATATTTTGCGGAAAATTGTCCAATTTGGCGTCCATTGCAGACATAGTTACCGCGATCCTGGCGTGAATCTAGCGTGATCCCGGACGGCGCGACCCGGCTCCGGGCACACTGCCCCGACCCGATCGGGGGCGCGGGCGACTGCGGGCGCCCGGTGACCATGGGCCGTGCGACGCAGCGGGGGTCACAACTGTCGAAGCCGTTGTATTTCCAGACATTTCGCGCAGTCGGGCGACCCGGTTGGCAGTGTTGGGGTGGGTCGAAAACAGCTTGTCGTGCTTTTGGGTGTGGAGCGGGTTGATGATGAACATATGGGCCGTGGCCGGGTTGTTCTCCGCTGCGTGGTTGTCGATCCGCCGGGACCCGACCTCGAGTTTCTCCAGCGCGTCGGCCAGCCAGACGGGATTGCCGCAGATTTCAGCCCCACCCCGGTCGGCCTCGTATTCCCGGGTCCGGCTGATGGCCATTTGCACCAGCATGGCGGCAAGTGGGGCAAGGATCATCATCGCCAGCACGCCGATAATGCCCATCTGGTTGTTGCGCCCGCCGCCAAAGAACAGCGCGAAATTCGCCAGCATGGAGATCGCACCGGCAACGGTGGCGGTGACGGTCATGATCAGGGTGTCGCGGTGCTTCACATGGGCCAGTTCATGGGCCATCACGCCTGCGACCTCGCGTTCGTTCATCAGTTGCAGCAGCCCGGTCGTGGCTGCGACGGAGGCATTGTTCGGGCCGCGCCCGGTGGCAAACGCGTTGGGCTGGGGGTTGTCGATCAGATAGACCCTGGGCATCGGCATACCGTCGCGCGCAACCAGTTCGGCGACGATCCGGTGCAGGCTGTGGTTCGCAGGAACCTCCCTGGCCTTGTAATAACGCAGGACGGTGGCACCGGAGTTCCACCAGGCAAACAGGTTCATGCCGGCGGCGATGACGAGTGCGATCAGCATGCCCGCCTGCCCGGCGAGCAGGAATCCGGCACCCATGAAAAGGGCGGTCAGGGCTGCCAGCAGCAGCGCTGTCTTGAAGTAACTCACCATGATCTGTCTCTGGTTCCTGAAATCCTCTGCGGATGCGCGGGGCCTTGGCAAATCCGGTCCGATCATCCATATCAAAGAGATGGCTGATAAAATCGACAATACAAGCGGCGCTGGCCCGCTCTATCGCGAACGCACAACCGAGGGCACGGTTCGCCGCGAACCGGTCGCCCAACCGGTTTCAACACCCAAATCCGCCCAAAATACGGCAGACACGCCGCCGGAACCCAAACCCGATGGTGCTGCGGATGCGGCAAGGAAAGCCGAGCTTGGCGGCCCCAAGGGGCTTGAGCCGACCCGGTTCGGCGACTGGGAGCGTGACGGACGCTGCGTCGATTTCTGACGTGACGCCGGGGCCGGGATGATCGACCTTCCCGCCAGCGACTTCGTGATCGCAGATCTCGAATACACCTCCTGGGAGGGCGCGCTCGAGCGCGGCTGGGATCGTCCGGGAGAGTTCCGCGAAATCGTGCAGATAGGAGCGGTCAAGGTTCAACGGAACGGCGGCCTTCGGGAATCCGACAGCTTCATGGTTCTGGTGGCCCCGACGCTCAACCCGGTTCTGTCAGACTATTTTGCCGATCTCACCGGGATCACCAATCCAGACATCGCGCGCGCCGGAGTGCCGGTCGCAGAGGCATTGGAGCGCTTTGACGTGTTCGTCGCCGGGCTGCCGATCCTGACCCATGGGCCGGACAATCTGGCGATCACGGAAGAATGCGAGAAGAAATTTCTGACCAACCCGCTCGCGGATCACGACTGGCGGGATATCAACCCGATGATCCACGCCGTGACGGGCCAGCGGCTGACGAGCTCAGAGCTTCCCGAACATTTTGGGTTGTCGCAGAACGGCCAGACACACGACGCGCTGGCGGATGCGCGTGCGTTGCTGCAGGTGCTTGCGCATCTGCAGGCGCACGCCAGTTAACAGCTAGAGCTTCGGAATCTCCGCCACGATATCGATCATCCGGCCTTTGGGGCCGAACTCTCCGAGAACCTCGCCGATTTTCTCGGCGTTGGAATCACGGAAGTTGATGAAGTCTTCGTGGGTGTCCCAGAGCATGTAGTTGATTACCGTGCCGGTGGCTTTTTCCACATGCACCGTTGCGCCATGAAACTGCGGCTGTGCGGCAACGAGGGTGCCGGTGATGCCTTTGAGGGCTTCGACGCAGGCGTCGACCTGGTCCGGGCCGACGGCGAATTCAACCATGGCGACTTGCATGAGACGTACTCCTGTTAAACGGGGGGCTAGCGGTTCTGACGGTTCTCAACGAGATCGTCAACGACCGCCGGGTCGGCGAGGGTCGAGGTGTCGCCGAGCTGATCGTGTTCGTTGGCGGCGATCTTGCGCAGGATGCGGCGCATGATCTTGCCCGATCGGGTCTTGGGCAGGCCCGGGGCCCACTGGATCAGATCCGGCGTGGCGATGGGGCCAATCTCCTTGCGTACGAAGGCGATCAGTTCCTTGCGGAGTTCCTCGGTCGGCTCCACACCCAGCTTCAGGGTGACATAGGCATAGATGCCCTGCCCCTTGATGTCGTGCGGATAGCCCACCACGGCGGCTTCGGCGACATCGTCATGTTCGACGAGCGCGCTTTCCACTTCGGCGGTGCCCATGCGGTGGCCCGAGACGTTGATGACGTCATCGACCCGGCCGGTGATCCAGTAATAGCCGTCTTCATCGCGGCGACACCCGTCACCGGTGAAGTACATGCCCGGATAGGTCTTGAAGTAGGTGTCGATGAAACGCTGATGGTCGCCATAGACCGTGCGCATCTGGCCTGGCCAGCTGTCGGTGATGCAGAGATTGCCTGACCCCGCGCCCTCAAGCTCCTTGCCTTCGGCATCGACAATCATCGGGCTGATGCCGAAGAAGGGCCGGGTGGCTGAGCCGGGCTTTAGCCGGGTCGCGCCAGGGAGCGGGGTGATCAGGATGCCGCCCGTTTCCGTCTGCCACCAGGTGTCCACGATCGGGCAGCGGTCTTCGCCGACGACCTGATGATACCAGTGCCAGGCCTCGGGGTTGATCGGCTCGCCGACCGTGCCGAGCAGGCGGATCGATTTCCGCGAGGTCTTTTTGACCGGTTCATCACCCTCGCGCATCAGGGCGCGGATCGCCGTCGGGGCGGTGTAGTAGATATTGACCTGGTGTTTGTCGCACACCTCCCAGTGGCGCGAGGCGTCGGGATAGTTTGGCACGCCTTCGAAGATCAGCGTGGTCGCCCCATTGGCCAGCGGGCCGTAGACGATATAGCTGTGACCGGTGATCCAGCCGCAATCCGCTGTGCACCAGTAGATGTCCCCGTCGTGATAGTCGAAGACGTATTGGTGCGTCATGGACGCATAGACCATGTAGCCGCCGGTGGTGTGCAGCACGCCTTTGGGTTTGCCGGTCGAGCCGGAGGTGTAGAGGATGAACAGCGGGTCTTCCGCGCTCATTGGCTCGGGCGGGCAGGTTGCCGGCTGGTCTTCGGTCAGGTCGTGGTACCAGATGTCCCGATCCTTGTTCCAGCCGATATCCGCTCCGGTGCGTTTGACGACAACGCAGTGCTTCACATCCGGGCATTTTTCGAGCGCTTCATCGACATTGGCCTTGAGCGGGATCGACTTGCCGCCGCGCAGGCCTTCATCGGATGTGATCACAAAGGTCGATTCACAATCCTGAATGCGCCCGGCGATCGAATCCGGAGAGAAGCCGCCGAACACCACCGAATGCACCGCACCGATGCGCGCGCAGGCCAGCATGGCGACAGCGATTTCCGGGATCATCGGCAGATAGATCGTCACCCGGTCACCCTTGGCGACGCCGAGTTCCTTCATGCCATTGGCCAGCTTGCAGACCCGCGCGTGCAGATCCTTGTAGCTGATGGTCGCATCATCGGCCGGGTCGTCTCCTTCCCAGATGATGGCGGTCTGGTCGCCACGTTTGGCCAGATGCCGGTCGAGGCAGTTGACCGACGCGTTCAGGACGCCGTCCTCGTACCATTTCACATGCAGGTTGGACGCGTCATAGGAGACGCTCTTGACCCTGGTGTAGGGCGTGATCCAGTCGATCCGCTTGCCCTGATCACCCCAGAAAGCATCCGGGTCCTTGATGGACTGGTCGTACATCTCCTGATACCTGGCGTCATCGACCCAGGCGCGCTTTGCCCAATCCTCGGGCACGGGGAATTCTTCTTGAAACATGGCGCCGGCGCTCCTCTTTGCGATTCTTTTGTCCGGCTCCTGGGGGCTGCCGGATTCTGTTGTGGCGCATTATCGGGAAATCCGTGTCTCCGTACAACACGCCCTTGAACGGAGACGCGGTTCGTGCCGGGCTCAGGCGCCGAACAGGACCATGCCGTCGTCATCGATCGTCACCGGAAGCTTGGTCAGGGAGCGGCCGACACAGGGCCCCTTGGTGCAATAGCCGTCATCCTTGCGAAACTTTGCGCCATGGGTGGAACACTGGATCAACGCCCGTTCGATATCGAGAAACGTGTCCGGTTTCATTTCCAGCGTGATTCCCTGATGCGGGCACATGTTCATGTAGCAGTGCACCGCATCCCCATCGGTCACCAGAAAGACCGGCATGATGGCGTCGGGCCGCTCCTTGTAGATGCCGGTCAGCACGAAGCCCTTCCCGGCCTCGCCGATCTCCTCGACATGGCACAACACCCGGCGCTCGCCGCGCATGACGGGTTTGTCCGAGAGCCCCTCTCCCATAGGGAGAGGGGTTTGGGGTGAGGGGTTACGATCTGTCATCAAATGAACTCTGCTGCAGTGTGTCGAGAATTTCCAGAAGAACACCTTCGGTGTTCTCAAGCGCCTCGTGGTTCCAGAACCTCAGAACCACGTAGCCCATCGCTTCAAGGGTTTGGGTTCGTACGGCGTCCCCGTCGGCATTGACCGCATGCTGACCGCCATCCAGTTCCACAATGACCTTGGAAGATTCACAGACGAAATCGACGACATAGCGTCCTATCGGAGATTGACGTCGGAACTTGAAATTCCCGATCTGGCGATTGCGAAGTCTGGACCAGATAAGTTTCTCCGCATCTGTCGCGTTCGCTCGAAGTCTGTGCTGGATTTTCGGCACCCTAACCCCTCACCCGCCTCGCTGTGCTCGCCACCCTCTCCCTATGGGAGAGGGTTTTGTTAAACCTTTGTGCCGGCCATGCGGCAGACCTCTTTCCATTCGGCCGCGGTCACCGGCTGGACCGAGAGGCGTGAGTTGTTGACCAGAACCATCTTCTCGAGTTTCGGATTGGCCTTGCAGGCTGCCAGCGTCACCGGTGTCGTGACAGGTTTGACGGTCTTGATGTCGACCATGCCGAAGCGGCCGGTCTCATCCGTGTGGTCGGGATAGTGCGCGCGGACGACCTCGACGATACCGACGATCCGCTTCTCGTTGACCGAGTGATAGAAGAAGGCCTGATCGCCCGGCTTCATGGCCTTCATGTTGTTGTTGGCCTGATGGTTGCGAACCCCGTTCCAGTGTTCGGTGCCCTTTTTGACCTGATCATCCCAGGACCATGTGTCCGGTTCGGTTTTGAACAGCCAGTACGCCATGTCGCGTTTCCTCCGATCAGTTGTGCCTGTTCACATATACGGTCGTGGTCGGCGAATTTCCAACCGGTCGCGGGTTCAGCTTTCGGCGCGCAGCGGTCGTGCCAGCACCGCTTCGATGGTGTCATCAATACCGGCACCCTCGTGCAGGATGGCACTGACCGCCGCACAGATCGGCATCTCGACCTTCAGTGCCGCCGCCCGGGTCAGCACGGCGGGCGCGGTCGTCACGCCTTCGGCGACGGTCTTGCGACCGGCCATGGCATCGGCAAAGGATGTCCCGCTGCCCAGCGTCGCCCCCAGCGCATAGTTGCGTGACGCCGTCGATGTGCAGGTCAGCGTCAGATCCCCAAGCCCGGACAGGCCCATCAAAGTGCGCGGGTCGGCATCGAGCGCGGCAGCGAAGCGGGCGATTTCGGCCAGACCGCGCGCGATGACAGCAGCCCGGGCGTTCTGGCCCAGCCCGCGCCCGTCGACAACGCCGCAGGCAATCGCGATCACGTTCTTGATGGCACCGCCGACTTCGGCCCCGATCACATCACTGGCGGTATAGGGGCGAAAGGACGGCGTGCCCAGCGCATCGGCCAATGCTGAAGCCAGGCCGGTATCCGCGCAGGCGAGGGTGACCGCCGTCGGCAGCCCGCGCGCCACTTCGGCGGCAAATGTCGGCCCGGACAGAACCGCCAGCGCTGCGTCGGGCGCGGCGGCTTCCGCGACTTCGTTCATCAGCAGGCCGGTCTCCAGCTCGATACCCTTGGCGCAGATCACGATGGGGACGGAGGCCAGATTCTCGGCGGCGAGTTGCCGCAATGTAGACCCGAGGAATTGGGCCGGGGTCACCATCAGGATGGCATCAGCCTTGGCCGCTGCCGTGCGCAGATCGGGTGTCGCGTGGATTTCGGGATCAAGCTGGATGCCCGGTAGAAAGACGCTGTTCTCGTGGTGGGTGTTGATGGCGTGCGCGGTCTCGGGTTCGTGGGTGTGCACGGTCACGTCCCGTCCGGCACGTTGTGCGACCGTGGCCAGCGCCGTGCCCCAGGCGCCGGCGCCGATCACCGTGATGCGTTGTATCGATCCTGCCATGGTCAACTCAGATTGATTGCGATGGAAATGCGCGTGCCCGACCCCGTATAGGGGCGCACCGCATGAGACACCCAGGACGGGAACATCATGACCGTGCCCGCGACGGGCTGGATCATCTCGCTCGCACCCATGGCCGCACCACCGGGAACGGCGGGGACAATCTCGGGGCGGTACATGGCCGGCGCGACACCGCGCGGGTCCTGGATTTCAAATTCTCCGCCCAGGGACGGGTCTGCGCCCACGCCACCGTCATCCACATAATAGACGGCCGACCACATGCAGCCGGGATGGGTGTGAAACTCGTTGCCGTGGCCGGCGCGATTGACGTTCGCCCAGGCGTTCAGACGCCAGGTTTGCGGGGCAGGCTGACCGGCACGGTCGACGGTGAACTTGTCGCCAAGCTGGCGCACAAAGGCGAGCAGGTACCCGATTTCCTCTCCGCCCCAATCGGGCAGATCCCAGGAGGACTGCCAGCCGCCCAGATTGGAATGGGCGGTGGAAGGATGGCTTTCGGCGCGCGCGAGGATGGTGTCGCGCAGCACGGGGTTGATCGTTTCGGCATTGGGCAGGGGTGCAAACGCAACCGGTGTCGCGAAGAGAGGCTGAACCTCGATCTTGGTCTTTGGGATGTCCGCTGGGGCCATGTCGATCAACTGCCGGTCTGTGTGCCGTGTCAGCTTATTCCGTGGCGCGCAATTCGGCCAGCGGCCAGCGCGGTCGGGGCCGGAAATCCAGTGGCGAAGTGATCCCGGCCCGCAGGCGTTCGAGACCGGCCCAGGCGACCATGGCGGCGTTGTCGGTACAAAGGGCGGGCGGCGGCACGACCAGTTCGATATCGTTTTGTGTGCAGAGGCGTTCCAGCGTGTCGCGCAGCGCAAGATTGGCCGCGACCCCGCCTGCTGCGACCAGCGCCGGCGGTGCCGTGCCGCAGGATTGGGCAAACATCTGGAACGCATTGCGGCAGCGGTCGGCCACCGTGTCGCACACGGCGGCCTGAAATGAGGCCGCGAGATCACGGATATCCTGATCGGACGCCGTGCCCTCGATCTTGAGCGCGGTCTGGCGCACGGCGGTCTTCAACCCGGAGAAGGAAAAATCGCAACCCGCGCGGCCCTTTAGCGGGCGCGGCAGATCAAAACGTCGGGCATCGCCCTGTAAGGCGGCGTCCTGCACGGCCGGCCCGCCGGGGAAACCCAGCCCGAGGAGTTTTGCCGTCTTGTCGAAGGCTTCCCCGATGGCATCGTCGATGGTGGTGCCGAGCAGCTCGTAGGCGCCAAGCCCCGTCACGGCGAGAAGCTGGCAATGTCCGCCCGAAACCAGCAGCAGCAGATAGGGAAAGGCCACGCCATTGGTCAGTCGCGCCGTGAGCGCATGGGCCTCGAGATGATTGACGGCAATGAAGGGCAGGCCGCGCGCCGATGCGATGGCCTTGGCGGTCATGCTGCCGACATGGACACCCCCGATCAGGCCCGGTCCCGCCGTTGCCGCCACGCCGTCGATGGCGTCCAGGGTCATATCTGCATCGTCGAGCGCGCGGGCGATGATCGAATCCAGATGATCGAGATGGGCGCGCGCCGCGATCTCGGGAACAACCCCGCCGAAAGGCCGGTGATCGTCGAGCTGACTGAGGACGACATTGGAGAGAATCGTCCCGCCGCCGGTGTCGGCATCACAGACAATCGCAGCGGCTGTCTCGTCGCAGCTCGTTTCAATTCCCAGAACATTCATGGGTCTGATATAGCCCAATTTGGACGATAGGTCGCAATGCGGCTGGACGATAATCCGAAAAACGGATTTGCCTTCGCGCCGCAGACGGCTATGAGGTGCGGTATGAACGATCAGCCACTTCGAATAGGGACCCGCGGCAGCCCACTGGCGCTGACCCAGGCGCGCATGGTGCGCGGCCTGCTGTCCGAGGCCTTCCCCGATGCGCCCGAGGCAGAGATTGTCCCGATCCGCACGACCGGCGATGCGATTACCGATCGCTCGCTGGCTGATGCCGGGGGTAAGGGCTTGTTCACCAAGGAGATCGACCGGGCTTTGCTCGACCGGGAGGTGGATATCGCCGTGCACTCGGCCAAGGATATGGAAACCTGGCTCGCCGAAGGCACGGTGATCGGGGCCGCGCTGGAACGCGAAGATCCGCGCGATGCGCTGATCGGGGCGTCCTCGATTGCGGCAATCCCCCGGGGTGCACGGGTTGGCACGGCCTCCCAGCGGCGTCAGGCCCAGCTTCTCGCCCAGCGTCCCGATCTGGATGTGGTGCTGTTTCGCGGGAACGTGGAAACGCGATTGCGGAAACTCGCGGATGGTGAGGCCGATGTCACCTTGCTGGCGCTGGCTGGCCTCAACCGGCTGGGGCGCCCGGAGGTGGCCGATGCGATCCTGGAAACCGATGAGATGTTGCCCGCAGCGGGTCAGGGCGTCATCGCGATAGCGCGTCGGGATGACAATGAAAACGCAGCCCGGGCGCTGGCGCTGCTCAATGACCCCGACACGCTGACCTGCCTGCTGACTGAACGCGCCATGCTGGATGCTCTCGACGGCACCTGCCGGACCCCGATTGGCGGTCTGGCGCGTATTGCGGGGGATGGTCTGAGTCTCGACGGATTGGTTGCCTGGCCGGATGGCTCCGGGCTCGAACGGCGCCGGATGTCCGGTGACCGGAATGACCCGGTGGCACTCGGGCGCGCGGTGGGGCTGGAATTGCGTGCGGCCATCGGCCCGGATTTCTTCGCCGCCCTGGACTGACATGCGAATTCTGGTCACCCGTCCGCAGCCCGACGCCGACAACACGGCGCGATTGCTGCGCGAATCCGGGCACGAGGTGATCATCGCACCGCTCCTTGAGATCGTGGCCAATGCTCTCCCCGAATCCTTCGATCTGACCGGCATTCAGGCGGTCCTGATCACAAGCGCCAACGGGGTGCGGGCGCTGGCGGCGGCCACATCCGAGCGGGCGATCCGGGTGCTTGCGGTGGGCGCAGCCAGCGCGGAAGCGGCACGTGCGCTCGGGTTTGTGCGGGTCGAGAATGCGGGCGGGGATGTGGCGAGTTTGGCGGAACTGGTCCGCGCCACTCTGGAGCCGGCGGCCGGGCGACTGCTGCATGTGGCGGGTTCGGTGACGGCGGGTGATCTGTCCGGAATTCTCACGAAATCCGGATATCAGGTCGAAAAAACCGCGCTTTATCGTGCCCACACGCCCGAAACACTTCCCGAAACCATCAAAACCGCTCTTAAAAGTCATGCAATCGATGCCGTGGCGCTGTTTTCCCCGCGCAGCGCCGAGGTTTTCCAAGAATTGGTGATGCAGGCCGGGTTGAGTGGGAAGTTACAGAAGGTGACTGCCTATTGTTTGTCACAGGCGGTTGCAGACGCCCTGAAACCCAGCCTCTTAGCGAACGTACATGTGTCGTACACGCCCGATCAGCAGGGAATTCTGGATATCATTACACAGCACACTTGATTGCCGCGCGGCGACCTGCGTATGTACGTGGCGTACGTAAATCGGTGACGGGTTTGGAGAGCACGATGTCCGACGAGACAATGTCTGACAAGAACGATCAACCGGCCGGTGCGATTGTCGCCGCCTTCGGTGGAATCCGGCCCATGGCCGCAAAGCTCGGGGTGCCGGTCAGCACGGTGCAGGGCTGGAAGCAGCGCGATACCATTCCGGCCGGCCGGATGTCGGAAATCCGGCAGGTCGCGGCGGAGAATGACATCACGCTTCCCGTGTCCCAGGGCACGGCGGACAAGCCTGACAACGGGACCGTGATCGAGGAAACCGCAATCGTCTTGCCCGATGGCAGCGAAGGCAATGACGCCGAGTCCGGTCCGGGCACAGGCGCGTCGGCGAAAAGCGGCAACGGGGCAGATACAGTCAAAACCGAACCCGCAGCGGTGGCCACGTCGGCAGGCGGCGGCAAATCATCTGCGATTGCCGTCCTTGCGCTGCTGGTTGCGCTCGGTTCTGCCGGCTGGCTCTGGTGGAGCACTGAAGGTCCCGGTGCTGCCGCCAACGACAACGCACGCATTTCAGCCCTCGAAGGCCGCATCGCACGGCTGGCCGAAAATACCGACGATCCCGGCAGGGCGGATCGCGAGGCCCTTTCCGCACAACTCGAATCCTTGCGAAACGAGATTGCCAGCCTTTCGGTCCCCGATGTGGACGCCGCACTCGAACCGGTTCAAAACGAACTCGAGCAACTTCGCGCGCAGATCGAGGCGATGGAAATCACATCCAGCGCGACGCTTGAACCCGCGTTTGCGGACCGGCTGTCCGATATCGAGGCAAGCCTTGGTGTCGTGACCGAGAACATTGCGGCAAACGGCGCAGCCCGTGCCGATGTTGTGGCGGATATCGAGAACAGGATTGCGACGCTGGACGAACGTTTCTCCGGCTTGCAGCAGCAAGGCGCGCGGCAGGAAGAAGCGGCGATCGATGCCATCGCATTGACGCTGGCGGCCAGCCAGTTGCGCCGCGATATCGAACGGGGCCAGCCTTATCGCGATGCCCTGACCACGCTGGAAGGTGTATCATCGGGCGATGGCGAACTCGACGCCGTGGTGAGTCGTTTGGCCCGCGATGCTGATACCGGGGTGGCCTCGCTTGAGGAGCTTGTCTTCTCCTTTGACGATACGGCGATCCGGATTCTGGACAATGCGCCCGCAGATGCCGAGAACACGATCATCGATCAAATTCTCGATCGCGCCCGCCGTGTGGTCAGGGTGCGCCGTGTCGGAACCGATCTGCCCCCCGAGAGCGTGGATGGCCGGATTGCCCGGGCCGAGTTCCGCTTGCGCGAAGGCGATGTGGCCGGGGCGGTCTCCGTTCTCGAGGAGTTCGAGGGTGGCGCTGCCGAGGCCGCGCAGCCCTGGGTAACGCGCGCGCAAGCCTATGTCGAAGCCGGTGATGCGCTCGAATCCGTCGAGACCATGGCGCTTGCACGGCTGCGCGCGGCAAGCGGGTCCTGATCATGCGGATTGTCGTCTACATCATCGAAGTTGCCATCGTCATCGCGATTGCGGTCTGGCTCGCCGATCGCCCGGGAACTGTGCTGCTGGAATGGCAAGGCTATCGGGTCGAGACATCGGTCGGAATTCTGGCGCTGGCCTTCTTCCTCTTTGCTGTCGTGATCGCGGGTCTGTATGCGACCTGGCGCTGGTTCCGGCGCCGGCCTTATGAATGGTCCATGCGGCGGCAACTCAAGCGGCAGGAGGCGGGGCTCAAAGCGCTGTCTGACGGCCTTGTGGCCATCGCAGCCGGAGATGCCGACACCGCGCGCAAACAGGCACGCCGCGCGGGTGGGTTGCTCGATCACACGCCGATGACCTTGCTGCTGGAAGCGCAGACAGCGCAGATTTCCGGAGATGACGCAACTGCCCGGCAGAGTTTCGAGAAGATGCTCAACGCACCCGAAACCGAATTTCTGGGGTTGCGCGGCCTGATTGCAGATGCGTTGCGTGAAAATGATGACGCTCGCGCGCTTTCCTATGCCCATCGGGCCTATGCCCTGAAGCCACGGACGCCTTGGGTTCTCGACACGATGATCTCGCTCCACAGTCGCGCCGGTGACTGGCGTGAGGCACAACGGCTGGTGGAAGAATCCCAGAAATCCCGACGTGCAAAGGGCGGGACGGGAAACCGGCAACAGGCCGCGCTGCTGACCGAGCGTGCCCGGGCTGCCCGCGCGGGTGGCCAGCTGGCCGATGCCTTCGCACAGGCCCGAAAGGCCAATGATCTGGATCCTGACCTGGTCCCGGCAGCGGAGCTGGTGGCGCGGATGGTGGCCGAAGACGGTCGCAAACGGCGCGCCCGCAAGGCGCTCGAGAAGTCCTGGGCGCGGACGCCCCATCCGGCACTGATGAAGGCCTATCTGGATGTTGCCGTTGAGGGCAAGACGCCGCTGGAGCGCTACAAGGCGGTGGAATTCATCACCCGGCCTGCGCGGACCCATCCGGAAAGCCGGCTGGCGTTGGCAGAGGCCGCGCTGGACGCAAGCCTTTGGGGCGAAGCGCGCGCGCAACTCGAAGCGCTGCAAACCGAGCGTCCGACGGCGCGTGTTTTTCAATTGCGTGCGCGTCTCGCCGAGGACGACGCCGAAGATTCGACCACGGCGGACGAATGGCTCGAACGGGCCGCGGCTGCCGATGCCGATGCCCAATGGGTCTGCCATGATTGCGGCACGGTCGCCGATGAATGGTCGGCGGTGTGCGGCAATTGCGGCGCCTTCGGCACGCTGGCCTGGAACCAGCCGCCACGTATTCATCGCGCGGTGATGGCGCCTCCAGCTGCCACGGCTGTGGATGAGGTTGCGGCCGACCCCGATACACCACCGCAGGTTTCCGCAAGAAACTGAGCAGAGACGAAGCTGCGCGCGGTGCCCGACAAACCGGTCGCGCGTAAAGCCTTTGCTAACCAAATACGCGTTCAATGACGTCCTTTCATTAACCACATGCCCGCGCGGGCGTGTTGCGGATCCGAAAGACGTTCATGAGCGGTATGTCCCTTTACCAGAAGAATCTTGTTTTCCTCGAGACAGCGCTGCCGTCGCTCGCGGCCCTGGCACGCCAGACGACCGACACCCTGACCTCACCCGTGCTGGACGAGGATGGTCTGGCAGTCGATATCGATCTGGGTTCCGGGCGACTTTACAACCGCCCCGCCAGAGAATTTGCGCAGGAACAGGTGGCGTCCTGGCGGACGCGCCCGGACCGGGTGGTGGTCAACCGGCCCGAACCCGGGACACTGCAGGACGAGGCAACGCGGACCGTATGTGAACACCTGTCCCGGCAGGCCGGAGAGTCCCTGTTGCCGGTTCCCCCCGCCGGAGAGACCGGATTGCTGGTCGTGATCGGGGTCGGGCTTGGCGAACATATCCAAGAACTTCTGACAGCGGTTTCGCCACGTCATCTTGTTCTCATCGAACCAATTTCCGAGTTCGCACTGCACAGTCTGCACGCGCTCGACTGGGCTTTGCTTGTATCCGCGTGCAAGACGCGCGGGACGACGATTGACCTGATCGTCGAGTCCGATCCACGGCTGGTTCAGAGCGCGCTCGAGACTCTGGTGACTAAATTCGGCGCCTATTGCATGGATGGGGCCTATTCCTTCCTGCACTACCAGACCGATGTGAGCCGCGCGATTGCGCGAGGCTTTCAGGAGCTCGCCGGGATGAAGTCGATCCTGCAGGGATACTACGCCGACGAGAAACTGATGATTTCCAACACCGTTGCCAATGTGACGGGGGACGAATTCTGGATGGTCGATGGGGCGTTACAGCCAACCCATGACCTGCCCGCCTTCATCATCGGGTCGGGACCTTCGCTCGACTCCGCTCTCGACAAGATTCGCGAATGCCAGGACCACGCGGTGATTTTCTGCGCCGGGTCGGCATTGCAGAGTTTGCTGGCAGCCGGAATCACGCCGGACTTCCAGATCGAGAAGGAAAACAACGAAATCACCCAGGCGCGGGTCGAACATATTTTCGAGCGCCACAACCAGGGTGCCGAACGGTTTGATGTTGCGCTGATTGCGTCCGCCACGGTGCAGCCGGCTGTGGTCGAGCTGTTCAGCGACACGTTTCTGTTTCACCGGGAATTGCTCAGTTCCACGCGCATGTTCGGTGAGGGGTTCTCGCCGGTTGTCGGCACCGGACCGTTCTCGGCCAACACGGCCGTTGCGGCTGCGACCGTCATGGGTTTTCGCAACATGTATCTGTTTGGCTGTGATTGCGGATCGGTCGACAAGGATCAGCATCACGCCCGCAACACGGTGTATCACACCCGCGATGGCCATGCCTCGGGTCATGCCGCGACCCCGATTCCCGTGCCGGCCAATTTCGGCGGCCAGGCATGGTCGAACTCCTATTTTCTCTGGAGCCGCTGGGTCTTCGAAAGCATGATCTCCCAGATTGGAATCACGGCGGTCAATTGCAGTGACGGTGTGGCGATCACCGGCGCCGATCCGGTTCGTCCCGAAACCCTGAAAATGACGACTCCGTCGCTCGACAAGCAGAAGATTCTGAGCGGCCTGAAGAACGCCTGCGCTTATCAGGCACCGGGTACCTATCTGGCCCCGGCCAAAGTTTCTGATGTGATTGCGCGCTGGCATGCCTGCGCGCGCGATGTCGAAGCCTTTCTCGATGATGTGGTGCCGCAGGTGGAAAGCCTCGATGCCCTCGAGGACGCGCTGTCGCGTTTCGTGGCGGCGTGTGAGTTCCGGCACGATGGCGTGCTGACCCCGATACAGGGTTCGATGCGCAGCATGGTCCCCATCGCGGGTTACTTCCTCAACCGGGCTCCCGATCCGGAAAGCCGCGGGCAGCTGCTTGACGGTTTTCGCACGGTGTTTCGCGATCAAATCGTCCGGATGCTCGTCGATTGCACCGATCTGATGGATGGACTTGCGCCCGCGCAAGGCAGCGCAACCAAACGACAGGCCGCGGGATGATCTGTTTCATGACCCCCCGCGCCAGCATGGAGGATCTTCGTGTCCGAACGTAACAGCCCGAATTCGATGCACCGTCATGCATCAGGACCCGCCAACGGTGTCCGCAAGCTTAATGGCAGTCCGTCGGTGCGCAAGGTTTGTGTGGTGGTCAACAGCCGCGCCAATTATGCGCGCATCAAGTCGGTGATGCGTGCGATCCAGCGGCACAACCGCCTGGAATTACAGCTTGTTGTGGGCGCATCAGCACTGCTCTATCGCTATGGCAATGTGGTGGATCTGATCCGCTCGGACGGTTTTGAACCCAGCTCGGTCGTGTACTCCATTGTGGAGGGTGAAAACCCGACCACCATGGCGAAGTCGACGGGCATGGGGATCATCGAGCTGTCGTCACAGTTCGAAAACCTGCAGCCCGATATCGTGCTGACGGTTGCCGACCGGTTCGAGACCATGGCGACGGCGATCGCTGCGAGCTACATGAATATCCCGCTGGCCCACACCCAGGGGGGCGAGGTGACTGGCTCGATTGATGAAAGCGTGCGCCACGCGATCACCAAGCTGGCACATATCCATTTTCCGGCCACCGCACGCGCCCATGATTATGTGGTGCGGATGGGCGAGGCGCCCGAGACCGTGCACCTGACCGGTTGTCCGGCGATTGACTTGCTGGTCGATACCGACCTTTCACTCTCGCCCGACATGTTCCGCGATGATCAGGGCACCGGCGCGCAGCTTGATCCGTCCAAGCCCTATATCGTCGTGTTGCAGCATCCGGTCACCACGGAATACGGATCGGGGTTTGCCCAGGTGAGCGCCACCCTGAATGCCGTGGACCGTCTGGGAATGCAGACCGTCTGGCTCTGGCCGAATGTCGATGCGGGTTCCGATGATGTGTCCAAGGGCCTGCGCATGTATCGCGAGGACAATCCCGACGCCAATGTCCATTTCTACCGGAATTTTGCCGCCGAGGATTATGCGCGGCTGATCAACAATTGTGCGGCCCTTGTGGGCAATTCCAGTTCGGCGTTGCGCGAAGGGGCCTGGCTCGGCGTGCCGGCGGTGAATGTCGGGACCCGCCAGACCGGACGCGAACACGCCGCAAATGTGCGGCACGCCGGATATGACGGCAAGGAGATCGAACGCACGGTCCGCGAGCAGATGGAGCACGGGCGTTACGGTTGCTCGGAGATGTTCGGGGATGGCAGTGCCGGTGTCCGGATCGCCAATCACCTCGCCGAAAACGAAATCATCATCCAGAAGCAGTTGGCCTACCAATGAGCATCGCACCGGCCTTTGACGCCAGCACCACGTCCCTCCATTCCGACCTTTTCCCCGATTGTGCCGTCTGCGGTGCGCAGGGCTGGATCCCGGTTTATCAGGGTGGGGTTCGTGATGGTGCTTTCGGCAACAGCCGATCGGGTGCCGTTGTGGCCGAATGTGTCGGCTGTGGCGTGCAGCGTCTTGATGAAGCGTCGTGTCAGGATGACGCGGTTTACACCGATGCCGCCTATCGCGAATTGCTGGGGGAGGCGATCGACACCAGGGGCTTTCACGCCACCCATGATCCGCTGCAGCTTGAGCGCCTGAACGTCGTCAATCCCATGACCCTGCGGGACAAGGTGATTGCCGATATCGGCTGTGCGGCCGGCAGCTTTCTGGATTTCGTCTCCGGTCTCGCGCACTGGGTCGTCGCGGTCGAACCGGGCAAACCCTATCAGGACTCCCTGCGCGAGCGCGGGTTTCACGTCTATGACTTCACGGCCGATGCGCTGGAGGATTGCGAAGGCAGTGTCGAACATGCCTTTTCCTTCCAGGTGATCGAACATGTCGCGGCACCCGGTGCCTTCATGGCAGAGATCGCCGACCTGCTCGCCCCGGGTGGCCGGGTGACGATCTCGACACCCAATCGTGACGATCTTCTGATGTCCCTCCTGCCCGAGGATTACCCACCGTTCTTCTATCGCACGGTGCATCGCTGGTATTTCTGTGCGGATTCGCTCTCGCGCTGCGGGCGTGCGGCGGGCCTGATCCCGGTCGAGACCCGTTTTGTGCACCGGTTCGGGGTGGCCAACACCCTGCGCTGGCTGCGCGAGAGGCGGCCCGGGGGGCGCGATCCGCTGCCCGGTCTCGATGACCGGGCGCTCGATTCGGTCTGGCGTGACACGCTGGCCCGGGAAGGCACGGCAGACACGATCTACATGACCTTCGAGAAGCCCGCGAACTGATGTGTGGTGCAACGCAATTCGCTTGACCGCGCGGCCCGCCTTACATAGGTAAGGCCCCGCAAACAGTGCCGCCTTAGCTCAGTTGGTAGAGCATCGCATTCGTAAGGAAAAAGGGGGTGCAACCGCAAACCCTTGGTAGGATTGGGCTAATTTTTCCGATTTCAGTTTTTTAGGAGAGTTTGTCACGCGAATTTGACATTTTCCTGCGTCAAACTGAGGCGTCTAGGGGCCGGTTAGAGCCAGTTTTTATCGTAGCCATACCCTTAGGGCTTGTAAAGCGTTTCAGCGCCTCTTAAAACGCCTACCCAGAATGCCCCTGTAGTTAAACGGTATAACAGTTGATTCGTAATCATCAGTTGGCAGTTCGATTCCGCCCGGGGGCACCATTTTCCCGCCCGATTGGTCGAAAAATGCAAAGGATTAAACCTATGACCCGAGTGCTAGTTTTATCTATCACCGTATTGATGCTTCTCATCCCAAACGTTGCGTCCGCGCAAGTTAAAAAGTCAGATGTTTTGGAAGCAGTTAACCGATATGCGCAG
>Ga0075118_10000609_pt1 | contig 31071 bp, 26 predicted proteins | sample AntAceMetag02UKE_FD_69794 | JGI IMG/M metagenome (GOLD analysis project Ga0075118, IMG submission 69794) | Saline lake microbial communities from Ace Lake, Antarctica - Antarctic Ace Lake Metagenome 02UKE | ecosystem: Environmental > Aquatic > Non-marine Saline and Alkaline > Saline | place...
AGGTCGGCATCAAGAGCGTGCAGTTGCGCTTGCTGCTGTTCAGTCAGCTCCTGAGAGGTGGCGAGATTGGCCGTGAGTGCTTGGTTCTGTGATCGGGCTGAACTGAGAGATAGCTCTAAGCGGGAGTTGTCACCAGAACTGCGCCAGTAGAGGCCGCCGAGAATCGCCGCAGCGATCACGGCCAGAAGAGTAATGATGATCGAGAAGTTTTTCACCGCGCTGGGCTAAGTTCTGTTTCTTCGACGCGGATATGCAAAGTGAAAACCTCGGATCACTTGGCCGTGTAGATCGATTCAAACCAAGGCTCGCGAGCTTCTTTACGAATGCTTCCGTTGGCTGCGAGATGCTCGAGGATCTTGAAGCTGAGCTCGGGGCAGCCGTCTGCTTTTTGAGCGAGTTGTTCCGCGGTGCCAGAACCGTTGGCCAGCGCGGCCTTCAATTTAGCGAGGAGATCGATCACGCCCGTGGCGGCTTTCTTGCCCGCTTCGACGCCCGGTTGGTGGTAGGCGTTGATGTTAACGAGTGAAGCGTAGAGCCCGACGACTCGCTCATACAGAGCGATCAGCATGCCGAGAGTGCGGGGTGAGACTTCATCGATCGTGATCGTGATCGAGGAACGATCCTTTTCGCTCAGTGCATCGCGCGTGCCGAGATAGAAGCCTTGGAGGTAATCGCCGGAGGTCACGCCATCTTCGACTTGCATCGAATCACCGTTGCGATCCTTGAGCACTTCGATAAACGTCACGAAGAAATTGTTCACGCCTTCACGGAGCTGCTGCACGTAAGCGTGCTGATCGGTTGAGCCCTTGTTGCCGTAAACAGCGAGGCCCTGATTGACGACGTTGCCATCGAGATCGAGCTCCTTGCCGATCGACTCCATGACGAGCTGCTGCAGATAGCGTGAGAAAAGGAGCAGGCGATCTTTATAGGGCAGGACAACCATGTCTTTGCTGCCGCGGCCATCGGTCGCGAAATGCCACATGAGCGCGAGGAGGGCGGCAGGGTTTTCCTTCGTATTGGTCGAGCGGGTGACAGCGTCCATCTCGTTGGCACCTGCGAGCATCTCATCAATATCGAGACCTTGCAGCGTAGCGGGGAGGAGACCGACGGCACACAATTCCGAGGTGCGCCCACCAACCCAATCCCACATCGGGAAGTCCTTCAGCCAGCCTTCGGCTTTGGCGATTTGATCAAGTTTCGAACCGGCGCCAGTTACGGCGACAAAGTGTTTCGCGTGATCGATTCCCGCGGCTTTGAACGCGGCGGCGGATTCGAGCATCCCGTTGCGTGTTTCCACGGTGCCACCCGATTTAGAAACGACGACGACGAGCGTCTCGGCGAGTTTGCCCGACAAGCTATCCAACACGTAGTCCATGCCATCGGGATCGGTGTTGTCGAAAAACGTGACGACCATCTTGTCCGCGCTCGGTTGGCCCAGCGCGTGATTCACGAGTTGAGGGCCGAGGGCCGAGCCGCCGATTCCTACGACAAGGACGTGGGTGAATGATTGGCCGCTGGCTGTCTTGATCTCACCGGAATGGATCTGTTGCGCGAAGCTCTTGATGTCGGCGAGTGTGTCTTGGATCGCAGTCCGGAGTTCATCACTCGGCGCGAGCTCGGGAGCGCGTAACCAGTAATGGCCCACCATGCGATTCTCATCGGGATTGGCGATGGCACCCTTTTCGAGCGCGGCCATATCGCCGAACGCTTTTTGCATCGGTGCTTCCATCTTGCCCAGAAAATCATCGGGGAAGGGGATGCGACTGATATCGAGGCCGAGCCCGAGATCAGAGTTTTGGTAGTAGTGAGTTTTGAAACGAGACCAGGACATGGGGAGTGTTTTGCTTAGAGGTTTTTGTCAGTCACAGCACCTTCGGATGCGCTGGCGACGAGCTTCGCGTATTTAGCGAGCACACCACGAGTCTCAGTCGGCGGACGTGGCTGATACGCCGCCATACGGCTTTGATATTCATCGTCGGGGATGAGCAATGAGATCGTATTTTTCACCGCATCGATTTCAATGATATCGCCGCTTTTCACGATCCCAATTGGACCGCCATTCGCCGCTTCGGGGGTGATATGGCCAACGTCGAATCCGTGGGAGCCGCCGGAGAAGCGTCCATCCGTGATCAGAGCGACATCCTTGATGAGTCCGCGACCAGCGACAGCGCTGGTGGGCGAAAGCATCTCACGCATTCCGGGGCCACCGACCGGACCTTCATTGCGAATCACGACCACATCGCCTTTAACCACATCGCCATCGAGAATCCCGATGAGCGCATCTTCTTCACCTTCGTAAACTTTGGCGGTGCCTTTAAAGTAGAGACCTTCTTTGCCGGTGATTTTTCCAACTGCCCCAGTGGGCGCGAGGTTGCCGTGGAGGACGCGTAAATGTGTCTCTGGTTTGATCGGCTGATCCCATGGTCGGATGATATCCTGTTCGGTCGGGTATTCGCCATACGGCGCCACATCCTTGAGTGATTCGGCCATAGTCTCGCCGGAAACGGTGAGGCAATCGCCGTGCAGCATCCCACGATCAAGCAGCATCTTCATGAGCGGACGAATGCCGCCGACGCGAATGAGGTGGCTCATGTTGTATTTGCCGAAGGGCTTGAGATCGGCCAAGAGCGGCACACGTTCACCGATCTCCTTGAAGTCGTTCAAAGTGAGCGGCACTTCAGCAGCATGAGCGATGGCGAGAAGATGGAGGATGAGATTGGTCGATCCACCCAGCGCGAGACAGGTGACGATCGCATTTTCGAACGCCTCGCGCGTCATGATGTCGCGTGGGGTGATGCCTTTTTCGAGCATCGCCATGACGGCGGCACCGGCGCGTTCGCAATCGAGGCGTTTGTCTTCGCTGATCGCTAATTGCGCACTGCTGTTGGGCAGGCTCATGCCAAGCGCTTCAATGGCAGAGGCCATGGTGTTGGCGGTATACATACCGCCGCATGATCCGGGGCCGGGGATGGCAGATTCTTCCACGGCTTTGAGGCCAGCCTGATCGAGCTCGCCCTTGGCGTGTTTCCCGACGGCCTCAAATACCGAAACGATATCGAGCGGCTTTTCCTGATTGCAATCACCGGGCGTAAAACCGGGGAGAATTGTGCCGCCATAAATGAACACCGCGGCGCGGTTGAGTCGCGCGATCGCGATCATTGCTCCGGGCATATTCTTATCGCAGCCGCCAATCGCGACTAATCCGTCGAAGCCTTCGGCCGCGACAGCCGTCTCGATTGAATCGGCGATCACTTCGCGGGAAACCAAACTGTAGCGCATGCCCTTGGTGCCCATGCTGATCCCATCAGTCACGGTGATGGTATTGAAATAGACGGGTTTGCCCCCGGCATCGGCGACGCCTTTACGTGCGCGGTCGCTCAATTCGCCGAGATGAACATTGCAGGGCGTCATATCGCTGGGCGAGGAGGCGACCGCGATCTGAGGCTTCTTGAAATCATCATCGGTGAAACCGACCGCGCGCAGCATGGATCGAGCGGGGGCGCGATCATTGCCGTCGACGACGACTGAAGAGTATTTGCGAAGGGTGGATTTAGGCTTATCGGCACTCATGATTTGGGCTCAAAAAGAACCATACCGCGTCGGGTCGGGCAAGCCGCATGTCCAGAATAGGAGTCATTCACCTATTCCTTGGGCGAGTAATACTTTAGGGATTGCTTCACCTTGGTCGCACCTCATTCACTCATGACCCTATATTCGCATGGATTTTAATCTGAAAAAAGTGCTTCGGGCGCTCCTCTTCTCATCGAGCCAGCCCTTGTCGATCAAGGACATCCAAAGTTTGTTTACCCGCTTTCATGAAGCCGCGGAAAAGAAGCCTGCTGCCGCGACTGGCGGCGCCGAAACTCAGGTCGAGCCCCCGGAGATTCCCGGTGAGGAAGCCGCCGAGATCGAAGTCGATGATGTCGAAGATCTCGAACTTTACGGCGACGTGCCGACTCTCGTGACCGCTGCTCAAATCCGAGAAGCGATGGAAACGCTCCAGACTGAAATGCGCACCGAAGGCGATGAGCTCGTGCTGATCGAAGGACCCCAAGGCTATCGCTTGATGACGCATCCTCGCTACGCGCGGTGGATTCGCGTGCTGCGCAACGATCCACCGCCTTTGAAATTGAGCCGCTCATCGCTCGAAACGCTCGCGATCGTGGCTTACCGCCAACCCGTAACTCGTGGCGAACTCGAAACGATCCGTGGTGTTTCCGCCGATGCGGGTATCAGTAAACTGCTCGAACGTGAGTTGGTTTATATCGTGGGTCGCGCCGATACGCCGGGGCGTCCAATTCAATACGGCACGACCGATCAATTTCTCGAATTTTCTGGTATCGTTTCGCTCGACGAACTTCCGGCCTCAGATGTGCTCTCGAACAAGCAGATCGATCAGTGGCTGCAAGATGCCATGGATCCACCACAACCTTCCGGTGATGCCGAGATGGGATTACCGCTCGAAGAAGGCGAGGGCGACACACCAAATCTCGAAGGAGTGAGTGTGGAGCATCATGATTCGAAAACAGTTGTTCCTGCTGAGGAGAAGCCGGAAGTCCCGGACGAAATTTCCGAAACTGAACCTGTGGTCGTCGAATCACCCGAAGAGGTCGTGCCTGAGAATGAGGTGGCGACTCCGGAAGAAGACTCTAAAAACTCCTGATATGGAACTGGGCCCAATACGCGACAAGATCGATGCACTCGATTCTCAACTGGTTGAGATCATTAACCAGCGTTTGGAATTAGCCGCCGAGATCGGCAAAATTAAACGCAGCACCGGCGGTGATATTTATGTGCCCGAGCGTGAAGATGCGGTGCTCAGAAAAGTCAGTGCACTGAACAAAGGGCCGGTGCGTAACGAAGCGTTGCAGGCGATTTACCGTGAGCTGATGTCTGCGGCGATCGCGTTGGAAAAACCATTGCTGATCGCATACCTCGGTCCCGAGGCGACCAACACTCACGCCGCCGCGATCAAGAAATTTGGAGCGAGCGTGGATTACCACGCGATGTCGACCGTGAGTGATATTTTCACCGCGGTGGAAAAGGGTGAAGCCGATTACGCGGTCATCCCGATTGAAAATTCCACTGAAGGCTCGGTGCGCGAAGCCCTGGATAGTTTCGTCGAGAGCGATCTGAAAATTGTCGCGCAGATCTACACCGAGATCACCCATGCGCTGATTTCGAATTCGCCACTCGAAGAGATCACGAAGGTCTATTCGAAGGATCAAGCTTTGGCCCAATGTCGCCATTGGCTGCAACGTCACTTGCCGCATGCGCAACTCGTCGAATCGTCGAGCACCTCGCGTGCCGTGCAAATCGCACGCGACGAAGAAGGGGCGGCTGCCGTCGCCGGGCAACTCGCGGGTGAGCACTACGGTGTTCCAGTCGTGGTGAAGAACATTCAGGACAAGGCCGACAATACCACGCGCTTTTTTGTGATCGGTCGTAAACCTTCCGGTCCGGTGGGTGGCGGAAAAGATATTACGAGTTTCCTCGTGTCGTTGGGTGATGAAGCGGCGTCGCATTCCGGTGCGTTGCTGAAGATGCTCATGCCGTTGGCAGAACGCGGAGTGAATCTTTCCAAGATCGAATCGCGCCCGAGCAAGAAGCGGCCCTGGGACTATTTCTTCTTCATCGATGTGACCGGTCATTTCGACGATCCGGCGATGAAAGAAGCGTTGGCCGAATTGAAAAAATTCTGCCCCGTCGTGAAATGGTTGGGGAGCTATCCCGCCGTAACTAAATAAGCGCGATGTCGGACATTCTGCGAATTGGACTCATCGGGGCGGGGCAAAATACCCGCACGATGCACATCCCCGGCTTTCAGGCGATTGACGGAGTAGAAATAGTTGTCGTGGCCAATCGATCGCGTGAATCCTCTCAGCGGGTCGCTGATGAATTTGGAATTCCGCGAATTGCGGACAGCTGGCAGATGGTCGTGGCTGATCCCGAAGTAGATGCGATTTGCATCGGCACCTGGCCTTATCTTCATGCCGAGATCACCTGTGCGGCGTTAGCCAAAGGGAAACACGTTCTCACCGAGGCGCGAATGGCGCGTAATCTCGCTGAAGCCGAAGAGATGCTGGCGGCATCCCGCAAACATTCTGATCTGGTGGCCCAAGTGGTGCCATCACCCATGACTCTATCCTTAGATCAAACGATTCGAGAGAAGATCACTTCAGGTCATCTGGGCGATATTCGCGAAATCTGCGTGACTCATACGACGAGTGGCAATGCGGATGCGTCGACTCCGATGACCTGGCGGCAGGATTTCGAGTTGAGTGGTTTCAACACGATGGCGCTCGGTATTTTCTACGAGGCCGTGCTTCGCTGGATGCAAGAGGATGTGACCGTGGAATGCGCGAATGCTGCGATTCACACCCCACAGCGTTTGCAATCCGATGGCTCCATGGGTGAGGTCAAGATTCCGGAAAGTATCACGGTTCTGGGGCGTTACGAACAGGGTGCCCGTTTGATCATGCATTTGAGCGGCGTAGAGCGTGGACCGGCTCGGGAGGAGATCCGTATTCATGGTTCTGAGCGGAGTCTGCGGATCAGTGTCTTTACTGCGGAAATGTGGGAAACCGATTCGAGCGGCGTGGAAACGCCGGTCGTGATCGATGAATCCCTCAAGCAAGACTGGCGGGTGGAGGCAGATTTCGTAGACTCGATCCGCGAGGGAGCTCCGGTGCGATTAACGGATTTCGAGACCGGGGTGCGCACGATGCGATTCACCGACGATGTCTGGCAGGCCTGGTCGAGTAAGTGAGCGTGACTTTTGTCATTCTGATTCCGCAGCGCGGGAGAAGAATCCAGTGTGATTCTCACCAAAATGGCAGACCGACGTATTCTGGATTCTTCGCGGTGCTCAGAATGACAGATTCGGGGCGAGCACTCAGCCAGTGATGGAACGCGAGTAGCTCGCATCGGCCGCTTTTTTAGGAAAAGAGCAGAGGGCGATCACTATATTTCCAGAAGTAGATTCCGACTAAGGTCGCGGCGAGCATTCCCATGATAATGAAGAACAGGATCAGGCACCCTCGCTTCGCTTCCGTGCTCGAAGTCAACGTATCTGGCTTCATCCCCGCACCGGCGATCTCTGCGATTGCGGGATCGACTGGATCAAGCGCGGGGGCGATGGGCGTGTCGCGGCTAGGCGAAGTGGTCTGATTACCGGCGTTATCCGCTATTTCCGCATCGAGCCAATCGAGATGCTGTTGAACGAGCTCTCGTTGACGACGAAGTTGGGATAATTTCTCCGGTGACATGGGAAGGGGTAATGGCCGGGCAATAAAAAACGCAGCCTGATATTAGGCTGCGTTTGAAAGTGAAAACAAACGTTTCGTTTAGAGGACTGCGACGCTGCGCTTCGTCTTGTCGAAGGTGACGACGCCGTCTGTGAGGGCGAAGAGCGTCCAATCACGTCCTACGCCGACATTCTTTCCGGGGTGGAATTTAGAGCCGCGTTGGCGAACGATGATGTTGCCTGCGATGACAGATTCGCCACCGAAATGTTTTACACCGAGTCGCTTCGACTTGCTGTCGCGACCGTTGTTTGAAGTTCCCTGACCTTTTTTATGCGCCATGACGTATAATCTCCTTAAGCAGTGATAGTCTCGATTTTGATGACAGACAGTTCCTGACGATGGCCGCGCTTGCGAACATAGCCCTTACGCTTCTTCTTCTTGAAAACGATAACCTTCTTCCCGCGCTTGTTTTCAAGCACTTTGGCTGAGACGGATGCACCGTCGAGCAGAGGGGTTCCAACCTTGAAGGCTTCACCTTCTCCGGCCGCCAGAACGTCCTTAATCTCCACAGTAGCACCAGCTTCTGTGTCCTTATAACGGTTAACAATTAGGATGTCGCCCTCGGTGACAGTGAACTGTTGGCCTTGGGTTTTGATAGTCGCTTTCATAAATAAACCGGAGATAGAGCAGTTTCGAGTCGTTGAAAGCAAGGATTTATTTGGGAGAAAACGAGGATTCGACGCATCGCGCGGATTGATTGCTTCCTCGACGTAATTTTCAACGTATCGAACCGACTGAATCTGGATGATCTAGACCTGCGGTGGGATCTCGAAATCAGCGACGCCGGGGTGAGCTGCATTCGCAGAGGCGTAGGGCAAAGCCGCTTCGACCGCTTGGGCGAGCGGTAATTGCTGGGTGAGTAATCCGTGTAGGATCACCGCGAAAAGCACGTCTCCGGAACCGGTGGGCGATACTTCTTTGATTTTCGGAGGAGTGAATTCGATCGGGTCGCCTTCGCTTGAAGTCATCCACACTGAAGCGGGACCGTTGGAGATGACCCAGTTTTTCACGTCCCATTTCTCACAAGCCGTTCGCAAGCGTGAGGCGACTGATTGGGTGCGCTCCTCTTCGGTATAGAACGCATCAAACTCCTGTCGGTTGATTTTGATGAGTTCGATCGGCAGTGACACGATGTCCTGCAGCGGAGGACCGTAGGCATCGACGTAGAGTAGACCGCGTTGAGCCCAGCGTTCGATTTCCGTGCGCAGTGGTGTGTAATCGGTATCGCTCCATCCCGGGAAACTTCCGCAGAGCGCGAGCACTTGTCCGTCGGGAAGATCGCGGAGAAAATTCGCGCAGGCGTTGATCGCATCGGCATCGGGCGTGGCATTAGGACCGAGGAAAGTCGTTTCGGCTTGCTGGTCGCTCCAGATCACCGTGCCAGTGCGCGCGGCCTGCTTCGTTTCGAAATTGCGATAAGTGATGCCACGATTACGTAGCCAGGCTTCGCTTTCCGCGCCTGATGGACCGCCCGCAAAAATCAACGCGGTGCTGTCCGTGCCGAGTCGCGCGAGCATGTTGCTCACGTTGACCCCTTTGCCGCGAGTGTTGAACGATTCACGCGTGGCGCGCTCGGTTTTGCCGATCTCCCACGTCTCGTATTCGAGCGTGCGTTCGGCGAGGAGATTGCCGGTTAGCGTATAAATAGGGGTAGAGAGACTCATCGGAAGAAGGATCGCCGGCGACGATTACCGCCTCGAGCAAAAACCTGATTCACCAAAAACGACAGTCCGAAAAGTGACGCCACCGTGCGCACGTTGCGGATCGCGCCGACGACTTCGGTGATGCTTCCGCGTTTTTCTTCGGGCACTTTTCTGAGCACGAAACAGCTTAGCATGCTGAAGACCGGCGCAAAAATAAAGGCGAAGTGATAAATCGTAAGCGGGTCGTAACCCTGGTCTTTCGCCCAACTAATAATAAACCCACCCAGCGGAGGCGCGACTGCCGCGGCCAAACAGGATATGGAGACAAACAACGCGATGCCCATCGTGCGTGAATCGGGAGGGGTGAGTTTGAGGAGGAGGCTGAAAATGCCGATACCATAGCCCGCACTAAACAGGCCACCGGAGATCGAGACGATATAGAGCAGCCAGATGTTCCCCGTATCCACGAAACAGAGAATCAGGGCGAAGACCTGCCAAAGCGCGAGGGCGACAATGGCCGTGGGGATATTGCCATGTTTGTCGGATAACTTACCCCACGCTGGAAAAGCGACTGCCGCGCCCAAGGGGCCAAAGAGTAGGATCCAATTCGCCTTGGCCACAGTGATATGGAGTTGCTCATACATGAAGACAGGCACGAACGGTCCGAACAGATTGATCGAGAAACCCATGAGCGCGGCGAAGGTAATGAATCGCACGAGGGCTGGATTATTCCGAACACGTCGCACCTGTTCCTGCCAAGGGAGTTGCGCGATGGCAGGATTGTGACTCGTATGGGAAGTCATCTTCTGTTGCCAGAGCACCGAGAAGATTCGCAGCACGATCGCACCTCCGAACAGGATCACGTAAGCAATCAGCGATCCCTTCATGAACGAAAGCAGACCGGAGACGCTCAACAGAAACGCGATCATCGATACGTAGAGCAATTGATTACGTTTCCCAAAATAGCTTCCACGCAAACGGGTGGGCACGACATCCTGCATCCATCCATTCCACGCCACGCCGTTGATTGAAGACGCGAGAGAGATGATCGAAAAACCGACGATGAAAACCCACTTGGCCGCGACAGGATCGCCCTCAGGAATAAAGGGCAGCGCAGCGGTGAGAAAAATCCAACCGGCGCAATGTAACCAACCACTGGCGACGCAAAGACGCTGCGCACCGAGTTTCTGGGCCAAGAGCGGAGTCAGGAGCACCTGCAGAAAGTTGAAAACAAACGGCAGCGCGACGATCAGCCCATAGGTGCTCGCGGGCATCTTGAATATCCCGGTCAGCAGTGCCGCCAACACGATGTTGCCCGGCTGACTCAGTAACGTGAGCGGCATCGCAGTCACGCCATCTAAAAGGCAGAGCCTTAGATTGTTTCTCAGTAGACTAGGTTTCCCGCCCTTGACTGGTATTGCATTCACAGCACCACAGGCAATGCGACCAGTTACGGAAAAGTCATGCCCCAAATTCGTAGAATCTAAAATAGATCACTTTGCGGGGCTAAGAGCGTGAAATCCGACTGATCCGCACACGCGATACGGACCGTTTTATGTGCTGCCGATCTCGGGATTTAGAGATTTATCCACGGTTAACCCCGAGGTTTCTGGTGGGGCAGCTTCGCTCAGTGGCTCTGGCGTTTGATGCTCGATCAAGGTCATGATGCCGACGCCGACCTTCATCTTTACTTCGATTTTTACGGGCAGTCGTTGTTGGTCTTGTGAGAGCCAGAGCTTAACCGTCGAACCGCGCTTAAACATACCCTTCGGTTCTGTCTTCTCCATTTTCGGAATGAGGACGAGGGCTTTGAATTCACCGAAACTGGTGCGGACTTTCTCATAGCGGTCTGCGTGGATGGTCAGTTCGTAAAATTCATCATCAAATAGAATGAGTGCATCCTGTTTTTCGCCCGGCTTCAGATCCCAATCGCGGGTCTGCACGAGACTCATCATCAGATCCATGGGATTGCCCTCGGGCATTTTGATGTCGGTGCTTTTCTCAGGCTCGGTCTCATTGACGTAGGCGGCGATCCGCTGCTCGTAGTCGAGGGTCAAAGTCTGCCGGGTGGTTTCCTTTTTCTTCTCACTGACATCATTGGCGTGCATGAGCCGCCCCGTCACCGGATCAAAGTAAGCCTCACTCGTCGCGACGAAGGGGTAGAACGCTTTCACGATTCCATCGGAAGCGGCCGTGGTGGTGATGCGCAAATGATCCGCATCATCGGTCGTCACGCGGTTCGCTTCGATCGTGAGTTCACCGGCATGGCGAAAGATACCCCAGCTTACGCGAAACTTCATTTTCTCCCCATCGCTCAACGCCAATTCGGCTGCGGACGCCGTCTGACTCAGCATAAACCCTAGCGTGAGCAGGCTGAGGAAGTGGATTGGTTTGAGGAGGAAACGAAACATAAGTTGAAGTGAGTAGAGTGATTTTTAGATCTGGGTGCGTCAACGCGAGGTTAGGGCGCCGAGATCGAGGTCGAGTTGATTTTCTTTGCCGATTGCGAATGCTTCGTAGCCGCGCTCTCGAAGTGTGCGGGCAAACTCGTTGGCGTAGCCATGCAGAGTGAGGACACGCTTGGGCTTCACTTGATCCACAAACTTTAATAGGTCGGGATAGTCGGCGTGATCAGAAAGCGGAAACGCCGCATCGCATTTGAAACGGTAGATCGCGCCGGAATCGAGGGCCCAGCCCGAAACGATCGCGGTGCGCCGTGCGGGGATGTGCTTGAGGATGCCATTCTTTTGATGAGGTGGCGGACAGATGATGATGTGCCCATCCGATTCGCCTTTTTTAAACTCACGGTAAATCGGAAACTTCACGCCGAATTTTCCGTAGATCTTCGTGAGTCGCATCGCGGCGGGATGCAGCATCACGGGAATGCCTTCTGGCGCGAGCGCGGCGAGCACTTCCTGTGTCTTGCCCAAGCTGTAGCAGAACAGCACGGGGTTGCGTCCCTCGTCTAACGACTCCCGACAAAATGCCACGATATCGGCCCGCACTTTTTCTTCGTCTGGGAAATCATAACGCGGAAGCCCGAACGTCGTTTCCATAATCAGCAAGTCGGCTTGCGGTGTGGCGCAGGGTTCGGCGGCCCATCCGCGGCGCAGTTTGAAATCACCGGTGTAAAGCAACGTGCCGTTTTCGTTGTTCATCTCCACAAGACTCGATCCCAGAATGTGTCCCGCGGGATGAAGTGTGATCGAAGTGTCTTCGGTGATCGCCTCAGCTTTACCGTAGGGGAGCACGTGCTCGATTCGTTTCCCGCGCAGTCGTTCGCGCAAGAGCTGGGCGGTGGGTGCAGAACAGATCAGCTCCTTATGTCGGCCCACGTGATCAGAGTGCGCATGCGTGACGACCGAGCGCTGGGCGGAGAATTGCGCATCCATCCACCAACCGATTTGCGGCAGGCAGAGGCCCTTCTTTAAATACACCTCCCATGACATTCGCCGAAACTAAATCCCCCATGCGTCCGGTCAACGTCGCGCGATTATTAAAAGGATTTTATCATTGCGAGTCTTGATCGACCTTTTGCGGGATTCCTCTGAGGACGACGTCTTGTCTCGCCAAAGCCTTGGCAACGGCGGAGGCCATCCACGAATGCGAAGGATCGAAGGTAGGGCGAGGCGTCTCTGCCGAGCCGTGTCTGTCGAAGCCGCGGCTCACCGGGACGGTTCGCCCTACCTAAAAGCAGGGCTAAGTTTCGCATCAGACCGCTTCGTCTGAAAAATATTTCTTACTCAACAGGCGCCAGAGCGTCACAAAAAACGCGGTCAACGGAATCGCAAACAGCATGCCGAGCACGCCACCAAAAGCGGTGCCCCAGAAGAAGATTGCGACGATGATAGTGACGGGATGCAACCCGGTGCGATCGCCCATGATTTTCGGCGTGAGATACCAGCCCTCGATATTCTGGACGATGATCTGCACCGCGACGACCATACCGAGGAGTTGCCAGCCACCTTCGGGTTGAAAAAACGCCAAGGGCAAGGCTACGGCCAATCCGATCATCGTGCCGAGATACGGGATGATGTTGAGCACTCCGAGGGCGAGTCCAATCGCGAGACCGAATTTGAGCCCGACCAGAGTGAAGCCCAACGCAAACAAGCAGCCCATGATCAGGCCGATGAGCAGTTGCCCGCGGAAAAACGAAACCACGATGGAGATGAATTCATTCAGCAAAAAGAGAATGTCTTCGCGCACGGATTTGCTGAGGAAGCTCAGATGATCGGCGAGATTGCTGGTTGGCGCGCTGCGCGAGAGGAGAAAGAAAAACAGATAGATCGGCACGATTGCGAGATGGGCGACGAAGGCGACGGCGCCGAGGGCACCAACACCAGCGGCTTTGAGCGAAGGCAGGGCGTGCGACACGAGCGCATTCATTTCGTCTGATAAACCATCAACGATTTTGCGCACAGCAGGATTATCGAGCTGATGCTGAATCATCGCGATCCATTCGGGATAGACCCGTGTGCCATAAGCCCAAATATTATCCCAGAGCGTCGGCGCATAGGCGATGAAGTCTAAAACCTGATCGACGACCGGTGGCACGAGCAGCACGAGCACTCCGGCGAGCGCGATGATGAATAGCCCGTAGAGCACGATCACCGCGGCCAATCGACGGATCTTTAGTTTGTGTTCGGCGATTTCCACTACGGGTCGCAAAATGAGCGCGAGCACACCGGCGCATGCAAGGGGCCAAAGCACGCCAGAAAAGAAGGAGGCCATGCGTCCCAAAACGACGAATCCGACAATAAACAACGCGGCGGTGCCAAGCAGCGCCAGCATGGTGAGCGCGAAGCCGACTACCCGCCGTTGGCTACCAGACAGAAAGCGGCTCTCAGGGGTATCAGACATAGTTGCCAACGATTGACCGTGTGGGAGCTTTGACCAGCCCAAATTCTCGATGATTGATTTACCACGAAGCGCACGAAGAACACAAAGTTGAGGGAAATATGATGGCCCCTATGAGGTCATAGAATAGATGGTTCTATAGGATTTGTCATTTTGCCACGCTGAGTGGTGCCCCGCGGGATCGATCTGCTCTTTGCGATCTTTGTGGTTAAATTCCGTTTCGATATGAAGCACTCCTTTCGAGCGAAGCATCGACAAGCGCGAACGAAGGCGAATATTTTGAACCCAGCGTCTGTTACCCCGTATGACTGGAACAACCACAACCCCGAGACTTCGCCTCAATGGCATCAGCAAGGCCTTTGGCGCTACGCAGGCTCTAGATGAGGTTTCACTCGAAGTTGGCGCGGGCGAGGTGCATGCGCTGATCGGGGAAAACGGGGCGGGTAAGAGCACGCTGATGAAAGTGCTCAGCGGCGTGATTGTGCCGGATGCGGGCACGATGGAATTGGAGGGGAAGGCTTATCTCCCCGCGGATACGCTCGATGCGAAACGTCATGGCGTGGCGATGATTTATCAGGAGCTCAGTCTCGCTCCGCATCTGAGCGTGTGGGAAAACATCGTGCTGGGCGACGAACCTCATCGCTGGGGCTGGCTTAATCAAAAGAAAGCGCGCGAGCAGGCGCGAGCGGTGTTGGGCCGATTAGCGCATGAGCATCTCGATATTGAGAAACCCGTCGCCACCTTTTCCATCGCGGAACAACAGATCATTGAGATCGCCCGGGCTCTACTCACGGAGCCCCGGGTTCTGATCATGGATGAGCCCACGAGTAGTCTGACGAAGGAAGACACGGAACGGCTTTTCATAATCGTCCGCCAATTGCAGGAGCAGGATGTGAGTGTGATATATATCAGCCACTTTTTAGAAGAGGTGCGGAAGGTCGCTCAGAAGTTTACCGTGCTCAAAGATGGGCAGACCGTGGGCAGTGGTGAGATCGCTGACACGGGACATGATGAGATCGTGCGCCTGATGGTCGGGCGCGAGGTGACTGAGCTTTACCCGCAACGCACACCGACGATTGGCGAAGAGGCCTTCACGATCGGTGAGGATATCTCGATTCGCAAAGGTGAGATTCTCGGGGTGGCGGGATTGATCGGAGCGGGCCGCACAGAATTGATCCGCCGCGCCTTTGGATTGGATGCGGATGTTTCGATTCACACCAATCCGGCGAAACGCTGGAACGAAGGTGTCGGGTTTCTCAGTGAGAACCGCAAAGAAGAAGGTCTCATGTTGCCGCTCACGATTGCGGAAAATATCGCGCTCCCGAAATACGCGAAACTCTCACGTGCCGGTATTCTCTCTCTGAGCCGCACGGGCGAGGCCGCCGATAAATGGATTCGAGAAGTGGGCATTAAGGCGCAAAGCGGCGATCAAACGGTCGGCGAGCTCTCCGGCGGCAATCAGCAGAAAGTCGCCATCGCGCGTCTGCTCGAATACCCCTCGCAAGTCTTCCTCCTCGATGAACCCACTCGTGGAATCGATGTTGGCAGCAAAGCTCAGATCTACGATTTGATCGCCAAACTCGCCGATGAAGGACGCTCTGTGGTCGTCGTGAGTTCCTACCTACCGGAATTATTCGGTCTCTGTGATCGCATCGCCGTGATGCGCCGCAGCGAAGTAGTCGAGATACGGGACAGAGATGAATGGACTGAAGAAACGCTCATGTCCGCCGCCATCGGTGCCGAAACGCAGGAAGCTATTTAACTTCTGATATGAAACGAGGAAATCCAAGGCAGTTATTAAATGTGGAAAGCTGGAATGGCTGGAAGAATACCAATGCCTTTCTGATCCGTGCAATCTGTGGTAAAAAAGAGAATTCCCAAAGTTTCGAAAGCGTGAAGCATTCCGATGCATTAGTTCCTGATTTCCAGCTTTCCACATTTGGATTGAATAGTTCACGCATCGCCCGCGAAGCATTCACGAAATTCCACACATGAAAAATATCCTCTCCAAATTCGGACCATTTCTCGGGCTCCTCCTCGTGGTCGGGCTGTTCTCGATTGATAGCGAGGTGCGGGAATATTTTCTGAGCTTCGCGAATTTCAAGATCGTGCTCACGCAGACGGTGATCGTGGCAATCGGCGCGCTGGGGATGACGTTGATCATCATCAGTGGTGGAATCGATCTGAGTGTTGGTTCAGTGATCGCGTTTACGAGTGTGGTGGGAGCGTTGTTGATTCAGCAGGAATGGCCGCTCGTAGCAGTGGTGCTTGGAGTGATCGCGGCGGGTGGTCTCATCGGGCTGTTTAATGGTCTGGCGATCGCGGGTCTGCGCGTGACGCCGTTTATTATCACACTCGGCACGCTGGGTATCGCGCGCGGTGGTGCTAAGTGGCTCGCGAATAATGAGACGGTGAATTACGACACTTCGCCCCTCAACAGCTGGATGACGACGCTCAATCCTTTCGATAAAACGCTCCCGGCTGGTGCATGGGTCGCAGTGGGATTGGCGGTTCTCACCGCGATCATGCTGAAGCGCACCGTCTTTGGTCGGCACATCTTTGCGATCGGTTCCAACGAAGCGACGGCGCGGTTATGCGGTGTGGCGACGGTGCGAAACAAAATCTATATCTATGTGCTCGCGGGTTGTTTCTTCGGACTCGCGGGGCTGATGCAGCTGTCGCGGCTACGTCAGGGAGATCCGACAGTCGCGATTGGCGTCGAACTCGATATCATCGCGGCAGTGATCATCGGAGGAGCGAGTCTGCACGGTGGAGTAGGGACAGTGCTCGGTTCGATGATCGGGGCGCTCATCATGGCGGTGCTCCGCAACGGCTCTCAGCAGATGGGCTGGCCGACCTACTTTCAGGAAATTATTATCGGCTTGGTGATCATTGCCGCAGTTTTTCTGGATCGATTACGGCAGACGCGGATGGACTGAAATAATTCACCACTAAGCTCACTAAGAGCACGAAGTTGAGAAGGGTGCCTGATGGTTTTGATTGAACCGCTAAGCTCGCAAAGAGCGCTAAGTGAGAATTAGGTTTTGCGGTAGGTTTCTGGTCGCCGGTGATCGAGTAAGGGCACGTCGGAGTGAAATTGTTTCATCACGTTCATATCCAGATCGGCGTAGATTACGGATTCTCCTTCCGGGCTGCTTCGGGCTATGACCCGACCATGCGGATCGATGATGAGGGCGTCTCCGCGGAAGCGTTCTCCTTCGAGCACGGATCCTACGACGAAGATGCCGTTGTCCATGGCACGGGAGCGGAGAGCTAGCTCCCATTCATCTGCGGGGCCCACCCAGGCTGTCGCCACTAAGGCAAGTTGCGCGCCATTGAGCGCGAGCTGGCGGGCGGCTTCGGGGAAACGGGTGTCATAGCAGACCCACATGCCCACGGGGATATTTTCCCAAGAGCCGACGGAGAAGGTGTCACCGGCGGTGGCCCATTTGCGTTCGTTGATCCAGAGATGAACTTTGCGGTAGCGCAGGCATTCGCGGCCGTTTCCATCGATGAGTAACATGGTGTTGTATAAACAGTCCTTATCCGGATCGCGTTCAATCAAACCGATGGCGAGAGACACTCCATGCTGACGCGCGATAGTCGTGAGGCGGTGCGAGATCGGTCCCGGGATAAGTTCGGCCGAGGAGGCGATAGCCTCCGCTCCGGCGTCTCCAATCACGGCGAATTCGGGGAGGACCAGTAAGTTGGCGGCGTTGCCTGCGGCAGCCGCGGTCAATATCTCGATGGCTTTAAGATTGGCCTCAGGTTCGCCCGGTAGGGCGGCAAAGCGGGCACAGCCGATACGAATAGTGCTCATGGTTTTGCTATTCTTAGCATGCAGCTAGGTGGATGGAAAGATCAGGGTTTAGGATTGCTCGTCGGAGCTTCAATATCCGCAACGGCTCTCAACAGGTGGACTAGCCGACCTACTTTAAGTAAGCCTCATCGGTGGTGTGATCATCGGGCGGTGTATGGGATCGTCTGCGTCAGACAAGTGTGGATATTGCAGGTTGTGGCAGGCTAATTTGGCTACTTCTTGGTGCCTCTAAATCTGATCCCTTTGGTAGCTTCCCGACTCTCCTGTGCTGTTTCATTGATCTCCTTAAGCGCAGCTTCTTTCGATTGCTCGTGCTTGTAGCTTATTGGTTTGGAACGTTGTTGGCATCCCGAGAAAGCAAAGCAAAAGAGAATGAAGAACAGCAGTTTCAAACTTCAGAATGGTTAAGCATATAAAACAAATTCGTTTTTCGTTTCGTATGAATTAATAAATGGCACAACCCATCATTCAGGTGAAGTAACTCGCGGGACGCAGATGCTCGAGCAACGGAACGCGTTCGTGGAAGTTTCTCATGACATCGATATCGATGTCGGCGCTAACAACGGAATCTTCGCCGGGGTTTCCCTGGGCGAGGATTTTGCCGTGGGGATCGGCGATTAGGGCGACACCGTGGAAGTGGGGGCCGAGAAGGACGGAGCCGGCGACGAAGATGCCGTTGTCCATGGCGCGGGACCGGAGCGCGAGTTCCCATTCTTCGTCGGGACCAAACCAAGCCGCGCAGGAGAGGGCGAGTTGCGCGCCGTTATTGGCGAGCGAGCGAACTGATTCGGGGAAGCGAGTGTCGTAGCAGACGATCATGCCTATTTGAGTGTCTTGTAACGTGGCGACGGGGAATCCGGTGCCGGGAGTGGCCCATGATCTCTCGGTGTCCCACAGATGCACTTTGCGGTAGCGCAGGATCTCCACGCCGTCCTCATCTAGAAGGAGCATGGTGTTGTGCTTGAGTCCGGTCTGTTCGTCCTTTTCCGCGATGCAGCCCGCAATCGCTAAACGATGCTGACGTGCAATCGCGCTCAGCTGCTGACTGATCGGACCGGGGATCGGTTCGACGGCGGCCGCGACCATGTCGGGTTGGCCGTAGCCAGTGACGCCCAATTCGGGCAGAACGAGTAGCGTGACTTTATCCTTCGCGGCTTGTGCAGCGAGACGGCTGATCTTCGCGAGATTGGCCGATACGTCGCCGTTGATTGCCGTGTATTGAGCGCAGCCGATCCGAAGAGTCATGGGGCTACTCTAAGTGGAATCGCGCAGCGATCCACACTGAAAGTTAGAAGGATGAAGGTAGAATGCAGAATGCGGAGTTTAAACCGCAAATGAGCGCTGATGGGCACTAATTCAGACTAATACTTTAACCACGGATGAACACAGATAGACACGGATCCCGATCCACTGAGGTTATGAATAGATAACCACGAAATAGACGAAACGCACGAAATCAGAATGATCCCTTTTCGTGTATTTCGTGGTTTAAATGGTCCGAGTCTTCGCGTCCTCTGCGGCCTTCGCGTTTTAAACCACACCTGCCTCTCAGCTCTGTGATCAAACACGGTCTGCTCGGAGATCCGACCCTGACTACTGAAAGGCGGGATCAGCGATCCAGACCTACATTTTCAGTCTTCGAAGAAGAGGGTGCCGGAGGAGAGGATGTTTTCGTTTACGCGCCAGTCGGGTTGCCACCAGAGCTGGGCCTGTTGGCTGTCGTTGTCGCGGTCATTGATCGCGATATTGATTCGGAGGCCTTCGCTTAACCATTTGTCTCCATGCAGTTCTTTCAACGATGCGATCGGGAGAGCGATTTCGAGGTTATATCCGCCGGGCACGCGGCGATTGCAGATCAGGGTTCCGGAGGGAAGTGATTCTTGATCGTTCATCACATAGGTGGGGTCGAATCCATCCCCAGGGGCTGGGGATGTGCCGAGAAAGAAGGTGCCGCCATCCCAAACCTTGGCTTTGCGATGGAAATCGGGAGATCGGAAATCCATGCGAATCTCAATGCCATCTTGCATCCATGGTGCCTGATCCGGTCGGGATTGCAGGACTTCGTCGCGGACTTCGATGGCGAGGTAGAAGTTCTGGTCGTCGCGAGCGTAGCTAAACTGAAAGCGGCAGTCATCGGAGTTATCCCAACCTTCGTCAGCTGCACGCAGGAATGGGCTTTGACTCACGTCGTGCCAAGTGACGTTGGCCCAGTCTTGGAAGTCTCCGTCGATTCGAATGTCGGAGTGATGCTGGACGCGGAGTTTGGGCAGAATCGGGAGAGTGATCGAACCATGTAAGCGGAGCTCTTTCTTGTTCTCGGGCTGGAGAAGAGCTTGCCATTTGATTTTTCCCGCACTGGCCGCCTGATGGGGGTGGAGCGTGAGGTCTCCGCTCAGGGCAAGGTTGAGCGCGACCGTGGCATGAGGTTGGAGGGTGAAGCGGTAGCTGCCGGTGCTGTTTTGATCGAGCCCTTGTTGTAGAGCGATCGTGGCGCCCGTGGTGGGTTCGATTTCGAAACTCACATCAATGGGATACTCGGTGGGATTGGCGGAGCGTAGTTCGATTGAGGGAGGGAGCGGCTGCTCAGGATTCTGCCAAATCATTTCACTGCTCATTAAGCTGAACCCTAGTTTGTCCATGAGGATTTTGCCTTCTTCAGTGCGCACATCTTCGGGCAGGATCCCATCAAGGAGAAGATTGGCCATGATTGGACCGTCTTTGGTCATGGTCACCCAAGCCACTTGATCGAATTCACCATAAGCGGGGCCGCGCAAAGAACTGCCTCCGCCGGTGGTGGCGAGGGTGTAGTAGTTGGCATTGTTAATCGTGTTTTTAAGATAGGAGTGGTAATGGCCGGCGAACACGGTGTGTTTGCGTCCGGCCAGGGCGGCTTCGATCTGGGGCCAGCCGCGTTTCTCTTTGTCGCTATAGCGCCACAGTGGGCTGTGCAGAAACACGAGGGTCCAACGGGCTTCGGTATTTTTAGCCAATGTATCGCGGGCCCATTCGATTTGGGCTTTGCCGATGTTGTGGGTCGAGGAATCCTGCGTGTTCAAGCAAATGAAGAGCACATCGCGGTAGATGAAACTATAGTGGGTGCGTCCGAAGCGTTGCTCCCAGATTTCTGCCATCGTCTCATTGGTGATGTCGTGATTGCCAGGCAGGTAAAAGAAAGGCATTTCCAGCTTTTCAATGAAGCCTTCAAACTCATCCCACTCCTGATTAATTTTATCTGTTTCGTGTGTGTAGCCTTCAATCAGGTCGCCCACGCTCATCACGAACTCGGGCTGGAGGAGGTTGAGCTTACCGATAGCGTCTTCAAATACCCCGGCGCGATGGCCACCAGTGCGATCTGTGACGATCGCGAATTGAAACGCGTTGGGGTCGTTGTGAAAATTGAGATGATTCCAGGGATTCACACTGCCATCGGCTGCGGTGGTCACGCGGATCGTTTTCAGATTGGAGGCTCCTTCGTGTTCGTGTGGGCCAGTCTCATGCGCGAGCATCGTGGCGACGCTGATTATTCCGATTAGGGCAGTCCGAAAGAAAGCGATCTTCATACAAGGTTGATACGGCTCATTGGGGAAAAGAGTCAACCGGGGCTGCGCGCTTCGCCACAGAAGGGTGAAGGTAGAAGTTTGAAGGGAGAATGTAGAAGGGTGAAAGAAGATGAAATGCGATCGGGTGAGGAATACTTAACCGCTAATGAGCGCTGATGGGCACTCATTCAGACCACTGAAGATAAGGCATTTATTTTAACCACAGATTGCACAGATGATCACAGATATCGATCAAACGAAGGAATGCATTGATAACCACGAAACACACTAAACACACGAAATCAGAATAATCCCTTTTCGTGTATTTGGTGTGTTGTCAGGCCATTCACTCCGTTCATAGACATGGTGAATTCTTTCCGTAGGCAGTAGTCCGTCCTCCGCGTCCTCCGCGTCCTTCGCGTTTAAACCTTATCTTCCTCTCAGCTCAGTGATCAAACACGGTCTGCTCGGAGATCCGACCCTGACTACTGAAAGGCGGGATCAGCGATCTCGCCCTACATTCTTAGAGATCCTTGTTCAGGATCTTGGCGTTGCGGCCGTTGGTTTCGTAGGTCGCTAGACGCGGCGCGGGGAGCACTGACTTGTCGGATTCGCTGAAGCCGCAGGCTTTGGTGAAGAAGCCGAAATTCTGGGTCGAGAGGGCGACGATTTTCTTAGAGCCCTGTTCCTTCGCTTGGAGGCAGGCGTAATTGACCATCTTCTTGCCGATGCCGCGCTTGTGATAAAGGGGCAGGACGAAGAGGGATCCGATTTCCGCGATTTCGGGAGTGTCCTCGTAGTTGATCAAATGCACACAGGCGATGATGTTCTCATCAATTTCGAACACGTAGAATTGCTCGATGTTTTCTTCAATCGCTTGGAGAGTGCGTTGTAAGAGCGCGTCTTGTTTGACGGCGCTTCTCGTGAGGCTGAACACGAAGGGAACGTCGTGCTGGGTAGCTTTACGGATCTGCTGGTAATCGTTGCCGTAGATCAGGGTGCCCACGCCTTCGTTGGAGAAAATCTCATTGAGCAGTCCATCGAAGATGCGGCCATCGACGAGGTGAACCCGGGGCGTGCCGTTATCAATCGCGCGGACGGCATAGCGTGCTTTGCTGCGACACTGTTCGGCGACTTCCTCAGGGGCATCAGCCAATTGCTTACGTAGCACTTCCACCGAGATCTGCGGCCGCACGGCTTCTTTGATCGTGAGACCGGCTTGGCGGGTGAGGTAGATGATCTTGGTCGCGTCGAGCGCGTCGGCGAGTTCCGAGGCGAGGAGATCGGAATTTACGCGGAGTGATTTACCGTCTGCTCCGAATGCGAGGGGCGAGATGACGGGAATCACCTGATCGTTGATCAGGGTGAGAATGAAATCGCGGTCGATGCGATCCACGCGACCCGTGAATTCCTGATCGACGCCTTTGATGATACCGGTGGGGAGGGCGCGGACACTGTTGGTGATCACGCCCTTGAGATCGTTTTGCGCGAGGCCTTCGAGCATGAGATGCGAGACGCGGGATGAAGCCCGGATCGCGAGGTCGAGGGTGGCAGCATCAGTGACGCCATCGCCATGCACATCCGAGATCGGAATGTTGCGCAGTTCGGAAAGGTCTTTGAGTTGGCGTCCCACGCCGTGCACGAGCACGACTTTGATTCCGAGGCTCCGCAGCACGGCGATATCGACGAGCAGGTTGCTGAAATTATCGTCGGCGATAATCGAACCATCAAGCGCGATGACGAAGATCTGACCTTGGAACCGGGGCACGTATTTCAAGATCCCACGGAGATCCGTGGGTTTGATGGTGGTCGCGTGAGCAGCAGTGCCCGCGGCCGGAGTGGCCTGTTCTTGATTAGATGACATTTTCGTGTCCGCGGTTTTTACGGAAGAAGTGCTTCGCGTCAATGCACTTGCAAGGCCCAGGTGAGCGAGGATTTAGCTCCGGCGAGGGTCACTTGATAGTCGCCGGGTTTGAAGGCACCGCCGGGGATAATCAGGCGCATGGTGTTGTCGCGGCGTCGGGTGAGGAGGCCGCCGTCGAGTTTTTCGATCTCGGGAATGATGAAAATACGATCTCCTCGCACATAAACGTAGGCGGAAGAGATCTGGTGCTTCAGGTCTGCCGTGACCGATTGGACGGAGAAAACATAGGGCATAAGCGTATTTGCATGCATACCGGCGTTGAGCTGTTCATAAGCGTCGGCCATAGCAGGCTGATCGAACAGGCTTTCACGCAAGGTATGCGGAATATCGCCGGGGATGGTTTCGGCCGTGACGGTGGAATCGTGCTGATGCGGGTTGGTCGGCCGATCGATGCGGACAGGAATGCGTTGATAACCGGCGGTGAGGAGATTGCGGGTCTGGCCGCGCTCTTTCATGTCGTTAAACGGTTCGTAGGCCTTGTTTGGCTTCCGGTATTGGAGCGTAACCGCGGTGTAGCCCGCCATGAACAGGATGATGGCGAGAGCGATCCATTTCATGGACCAAGGTTTGGAGGGAGGGCCGGGTAGCTTTGGCATGGCGAAAGCCGAGTAACGCGCTGAGAGGAGAATGCGCAAATAAAATTGCTCCAGAGCGTGGGTGGTGTTTCGTTGCCGCTCTCCATGAAATTTTGGTCCCAGTTTTTTATTCCCACTCTCAAGGAAAGCCCGGCGGATGCCGAAATCGCTTCACATCAGCTTTTGATGCGAGCCGGACTCGTGCGCAAACTAGGCGGCGGGCTCTACACCTACATGCCGCTCGGGCAGCGGGTGATGCGCAAAATCACCGAGATTTGTCGTCAGGAAATGGATCGCGAGGGCGGGATCGAGCTCTGGATGCCGCATCTGCATCCTGCTGAAAACTGGAAGAATGGTCCGCGTTGGTCCGCCACCCGCGAGATCATGTATCGGGCTGATAATGCCGGAAGTGGGCAAAAGCCATCCGATGAACCTGAATTTGTGCTCGGCCCGACTCACGAGGAAGTGATCACGCCGTTGATTAAAAACGAGCTGACCAGCTACCGTGATCTGCCGAAGAATTTTTATCAAATCGCCACGAAGTTTCGGAATGAAATCCGTCCCCGCTACGGGCTGATGCGCGCGCGTGAATTCGTGATGATGGATGCGTATTCGTTTGATGCGGATCAGGAAGGTGCCGTGGTGAACTACCACAAAATGAAGGATGCCTACGCGGCCTTCTTTAAACGTCTGGGAATTCTCGCGATCGCAGTCGAAGCCGATACTGGCGTGATGGGCGGCGATTATTCGCACGAATTCATGGTGCCCGCCGAGATCGGCGATGATGACATCATCTATTGCGAAGAGAGCGGTTACGCGGCGAATCGCGAAAAAGCGACCAGCGGTCTCGTGCCAAAAGATGTCGCGGTGGCAGAACCGGTTGGAGAGATGGAGGAATTCGATACCCCCAACACGAATACGATCAAAGCGTTGGCCAGCGAACCTTACAATGTGCCGGCGGATGCGCAGTTTAAGACCTTGGTCTATGTCGGCGACGACAAGCCATTCATCGTGATCATGCGCGGTTGCGACGATCTCGAAGAAGCGAAGTTGGGTAGCCTCGGATTCGAGGTCACGCGTCCGGCGACCTTCGATGAAATCATGGCGATCATGGGCACGAAGCCCGGTAGCCTCGGTGCGATCAAGGGCACGATCAAAGATGAAGCGGCCCTCGCTGGTGTATTTGCTGATGAGGCGATCAAACTGATCAGCAATGGTGTGACCGGTGCGAACAAACGTGGCGTTCACGTGCGCAACGTGAATGTGACGCGCGACCTCGCGATTACACAGTTTGGCGACTTCCGCCGCGTGGCAGCAGGTGAACCTTGTCCGCTATCGGGCAAGCCGCTCAAGAGCCGTCGCGGCATCGAAGTCGGTCACGTCTTCGTGCTCGGCACGAAATACTCGGAAACATTTGACGCGACTTATACCGATGCGGAGAAGCAAACCCGACCTTTGGTGATGGGCTGCTACGGTATCGGTATCAGCCGCACCATGCAGGCGATTATCGAACAGAGTCGTGATGATAATGGGATCATCTGGCCATGGAATGCAGCGCCGTTCCAAGTGCTGATCACGTTGCTCGATCCTCAGGACGAGGATGCTTTAGCCGTCGCGAAAAAACTCGCTACTGCAGCCGAAACCGCGGGTGCAGATGTGTTGATCGATGATCGCGATGAACGCCCGGGCTTTAAATTCAAGGACGCTGATCTGATCGGGATTCCCTTGCGGATGACGGTCGGTGGTCGCGGTTTGAAAGAAGGCATCGTCGAGATGAAATGGCGCGCGGAAAAAGACGTGCAAAAGGTAGCTCTCGATGAAGCAGAAACCGTGTTGGCCGAGGCCGTGAAAGCAGCTGCAGCGAAAGCATGATCGGAGTAGAGTCCAGAACGAGCACTGCACCGGAACTCGCCACCGAAACGGAAACCCGTTTGGCGGGACTCTGGCACGTGATCGTGATCAACGATCCGGTGAACTTGATGTCTTATGTCGTCATGGTGTTGCGCAAGATCTTCGGTTTTGATGATACGAAGGCTCGCAAGCATATGCTCGAGGTGCACGAGGATGGTCGCTCGATCGTGTGGAGTGGTGAGCGCGAACCGGCCGAAGCCTACGCCAATACTTTACACCAGTGGCATCTCTCCGCCGTTTTAGAACGCGATGAAACGGATTGAAGTCAGACTCAGTGTGTCCGTGGTCGCGCCTCTGCTGGATGTGATTCGAGAAATGGCGAACAGCCTGTCGGAGAATCTCGCCGTGCCGTTGCAGATCGATGATCTGGATGAGGTGATGCGCGAGGCGTGGGTGGAGGATCTGCAGCGCGAGCAAAATGCCGATCTGGATTTTCTGTTGGGCCTATTCGACGAAGAGTTTTTTCGCGATGGCGTAATCCAACTCGACGAAGAGACCGCGGATCGGGTGATTCGGGCCAGCGCTGCGGTGCGTTTAAGACTGCGCTCGGAACGTTTACCGGATATCGACGAATCGATGCTGGAGAGCGGGGATGTGGCGATGAACGAATTGCCAGAATCGCGCCGCAATGTGTTTCTCTGCTACATCTTCTTGGCGACGTTGCAGGAGTTGATTATCCAGCACCTGGAAATGGGTGAGTCGAAATCGTAGGCTTGGCTCGGACCAACGGGTGTGGATTCAACCACGAATTCACACGAATACAATACACAGCAATTCGGGATAATTCTTGTTTATTAGTGTCCATTCGTGGTTCAAATGCTTGGATTCTTCCCGAGGATTACGCCGATGCTCGCGTATAGGTTGGTTGAGATAACCGGCCCTGCCTTCAGAACTTTATTCAACCGATCGAGTAGACATTTTAGATGTTTCTCCATTCGCATTTGACGCGGGTCGGACGCGAGCTAGTTTAGAGTCTTCACCCTGCAGTGTTCGAGGTGCTTTATTAAACAGCTCTTCGCCTTTGTTACATTACGGGAGCCAAGAACGTCGCGGAAGCTGCTAGGCCGTAAATCGGAAAGCAAACGCTGCGGAGGAGGTGCCCACCTATACTTAAAGAGGACTTGAGCCCTTGAGGCATACGGCACAGGCGGGGTGATATTTTACTTTTCAACCACATGAGCATCCAAGAATCCAACGCCCTGCATCTTATCCACGTCCTCTCGGCAGTCGCTGCAGTGGGCACGATTTTTTACGCCTGCGCTGGCGCTCCTGAAACGCGCAAGAGGACGCTCATGTGGAGTGGTATCGCGGGATTACTCGTGTTGCTCACAGGAGTTCGCATGTGGCAAGCGATGTATGAATTCCAAGGCACTTGGGCCGTCGTGAAGATTGTCTGCTGGCTCGGTCTCGCCGCGTTGACCGGAATCGCTTATCGCAAGCGTGATCACGCTTCGCTTTGGATCCGCTTGGCTCTCGGGCTCACCGCACTGGCCTTGGCGATGGTCTATGTGCAGCCGTTCTAAACCGGTCCGCTGATGAGCGATTCAATATGTGGCGTCTGGATTGATAAAGAAGGGCAAGCCCACGTTTCTCGGCGCAATGCTGCTGGGGAAAGCAGAGAAGAGGCGGCGGAGTTTCGGCCGTTTCTCTGGCTGAGTGATAGTCCCACTGATGAAGCGATCAGTGGAATCACGATTGAAGAATTGAACGGCGACGGGCCGTTGGCGCTACTTGCGCATGCGGATTCATTGGAGGATTTCAAAGGCTTCCTGAAGGTAGCCAAGCAAGCGGGTTGGACGGATGTGCTCCGGCCGATGGAAGCGCAGTTTCTACTGCAGCAAAAGGCGCGTTTGTTTGCCGAAATGTCTTTTGCGGAGGTGTGTCGCTGCCAATTGGATATCGAAACCGATTCCGAAGATGGCGGCTTCAGTGATGCGAAAAAGGCCGGTGATCGCGTGTTGGCGATTGGCCTGCGGGTAGGTCGCGAAAATCGTCTGTTGGTCTTAAGCGAGGAAACCGATGAGGCGGAAAAAGAACTGCTGCTCGAACTCAATACGGCTTTAGCTGAAATCGATCCCGATGTGATCGAAGGGCATAATATTTTTAAGTTCGATTTGGATTTTCTGCGCCAACGTTGCCGACGTCACAAAGTGCCGTGCGCTTGGGGGCGATTTGGGGAGAAAGCGATATTTCGAAATAGTCGCATGAAAATCGCGGAACGCTGGATCGATTTTCCGCGCTGCGATCTACCAGGCCGCACGGTCGTGGATACTTATTTGCTCGTGCAGCTTTACGACATCACGACTCGCGAGATGAACGCGTATGGCCTCAAGGATGTCGCGGTGTATTTCGGGGTGACGAGCGAAGAGGGCGCCGAACGCACTTACATCGAAGGCAGCAAGATCGCGGACTGTTATCGAGAGGATCGGGATAGATTCTGCTCCTACCTAGAGGACGATTTGCGCGAAACGGAGGGGGTCGCAAATGTGCTGCTACCGACTTACTTCGAACAGGTGAAAGCCTTTCCGATTACGCTGCAGGAGGCTTGTCTGCGCGGCACTTCGACGAAGGTGGATCTGCTGTTTCTTGAGGAGTATTACCACGCGCGTCAGGCAGTGGCGCTCCCGCAGGAGATGGCGGCGTTTGAGGGTGGCTACACGAAGAGTTTTCAAGAAGGCGTCTTTAAGCACGTGCTCCACTTTGATGTGGCATCGCTCTATCCGAGCCTCCTGCTCAATATGAATCGCAACCCGAAGAGCGATTCACTGGGCGTGTTTATCCCGCTGCTGAGTAAACTCCGTGAGTATCGTCTGAAATACAAACAGCTCGCGCGGACGGCGGAGGATGAATCGGAGCGCGCAGAATATCAGGCCCGACAAACGACGTTTAAGATTCTGATCAATTCATTCTACGGCTACCTCGGGTTTAGTGGTGCGCGATTTGGAGATGGGGAACTCGCCGCGGAAGTCACGAAGCAGGGACGCGATTTGTTGCAGGCTTTGATCGAAGAATTTGATCGGCTCGGCTGCACGGTGCTCGAAGCGGATACGGATGGAATCTATCTCTCTTCGGAAGCCTATTTCGAACAGCCGGAAGCCCTGCTGGCGAAGATGGGAAAGATTTTGCCGAAGGGGATCGAGCTCGAATACGACGGGAAGTATGACGCGATGTTCTGCTACAAGGCGAAGAACTACGCGCTCTATGATGGGGGGAAGATCACGTTGCGAGGAAGTGCCCTGCGCTCGAGGGGAATTGAGCCTTATCTGAAGCAACTCTCGGATCGACTCATTCAGTATCTACTGGGTGCCGTGACCGAAGCGCCCGAGGAGCTGTTGAAGGATTTCCGCGAACGCATTCCGGATTTCAAGATGCCGGTTGATCAACTGGCGAAGAGCGAGATGCTCAGTCAGAATCCGGAAAACTATCAGCGGAATATCGCGGCTGGTGGTAAACCGCGTCGCGCCTCGCTCGAAGTCGCGCTCAAGATGTCACCGCAACCCAAGATGGGTGAGCGCGTGAGCTACTATATTTTGCCCCGGGAAAAGGGGCAGACCAGTGATTGGCAACGGGCGCGACCTCTCGATAGCTACGATGCGATGCAGGCTCCCTACGATCCAACGTATTACCTCAAGAAACTCGAGGATTGGGAAAAGCGCTATGCGGCATTTCTCGACATCGAACCTGAGAGTGATGGGCAGGGAATGCTGCTGTAGGGTGGAACCCACGGAATTATTAATGTGGAAGGCTGGAACGGACTGAACTGGTGCGGGTCAAACCACGTCTATGAGCGGAGTGAATAGCCAGGACAACACACCAAAGGCACGAAATTGGCAGGTAGCCGAACTTGAATCCCGCGGAGCGGGTTGAAAGTTTGGTTCTGATCGTCGCGGTCGTCGCGAGACAATTTGCGGCGGATGGATTCGGAATGGTCTCGCGACGAACGCGACGAGCTGCTCCTTCAATTATCACTCTGAGTTGGGAGGCGAGTTGTTTTGCAGAGGCCAAACTATCGCGGTGCTCTAGTTCGGCTACAGGAATACGCACAAAAAAGCCCGTTCGGAGGAACGGGCCTGAGATTGTTACTTAGGCGGGATCCGGCGATCCTGTCTTGCAACTACGCCTTGGATTTTATGCGCTGTTCGACCCAATCGATGATCGCTTGATCGTCGTCGAGGTGACGCCAGATCAGAGCGAGGAACTCAGAGGGCTCGATATCGTTGGTCGTGAAGAAGAGTCGATCGCCGCCGCAGGAATACATCGTCGAAGCGGGCAGTTCACCACGGAGCTTCGCGCGGGCCTTAGGGAGGATGCGGGGGAGCCAGGCGATGCCGTTAATCTCATCGGACTTCTCGGGCCATGAGTCGGAATCTGCGGTGACCTTACTTTTTTTTCCTTTCTGAATGTTGAGAAAGTAGTCGCGACGCACCAGTTCGATCCCAAGCGCACGTTCATAGGTGGGATCGTCGTAATTGTTCGCGTCTTCTACGTAATCGTAGAGGTGCTGGGCGGTAATGCCGTTGGCGGCGAGAAAGGCCGTGTCTGTTTTGTCGAAGAACGTTTCGGCTCCACGTTGGCCGTTGGCGTAGAGCTCCAAGCCCTTATCGTAGATGGCACGGAATTGATCAGTGAATGTGTAGTGATTCATAATAGTTGTGATTGGAGACAATTACTTGCCTTCAGACTTTACCGCAAGTGACCGCGTGGAAATCTCGTTTTGGAAACGAGTAATCATATCGGCGATTTTGATCACACCTTCGTCGCCCTTGGCGCGGGAACGCACGGAGACGCTGGCGATTTCGGCTTCCTTCGCACCGAGCACGAGCGTATAGGGGATCTTGTCGAGTTCGCCGCGACGAATCTTCGCGCCGAGCTTATCGCTATGCGTGTCGATACCTGCGCGGAGGCCGGCAGCCTTGAGTTGCTTGAGCACGTCTTCAGCGGAGTCCATCACCTTATCGCTGATCGGCAGCACGCGCACTTGCTCAGGCGCGAGCCAGAGAGGGAAGTCGCCACCGAAGTGTTCGATCAGCACGCCGACGAATCGTTCCATCGAGCCGAAAGGCGCGCGGTGAATCATCACGGGACGATGCTTCTCGTTGTCCGCACCGACGTAAGTGAGATCGAAGCGCACAGGGAGGTTGTAATCGACTTGAACGGTGCCGAGCTGCCATTCACGACCAATCACATCCTTGACCACGAAATCGATTTTGGGGCCGTAGAACGCAGCTTCGCCAGGCTCTTCAGTGAAAGGCACATCGAGCGTTTGTGCCGCATCGCGACAGGCTTGTTCGGCCTTATCCCAATTGGCGGAATCTCCAGTGTATTTCGTCGAGTCGGGATCGCGCAGACCCACGCGCACGCGGTAGTCCGACATGCCCAAAGTCGTGAGCACGGTTTTCACGAGAGTGAGGCAACCGATGATTTCCTCTGCGACCTGTTCTTCGGTGCAGAAGAGATGGGCGTCATCCTGCGTGAAACCGCGGACGCGAGTCATG
>Ga0075118_10000611_pt1 | contig 30911 bp, 27 predicted proteins | sample AntAceMetag02UKE_FD_69794 | JGI IMG/M metagenome (GOLD analysis project Ga0075118, IMG submission 69794) | Saline lake microbial communities from Ace Lake, Antarctica - Antarctic Ace Lake Metagenome 02UKE | ecosystem: Environmental > Aquatic > Non-marine Saline and Alkaline > Saline | place...
TCACGAATTTTTGATCAAAAGATAACCATCTTGCAATGTCGGGTCTTTTAAATCGGTGTTTTTCAGCAATGTGTTTTATCTCCGCCACACACGTTGACTTAAGGGAGTTGGAGTATTGAGCCAACACATCCCAACGGTGCGTGATGATGGCCTGAAGCTTTTGGTCATCAATGCTTTGTGGAGACTCTGATAGTTGAACCTTTGCAGCCATACGTTTTACAGTGGCAAGTCCGACTATCTCCAATAAGCGGATATAGAGCCAGCCTATATCAAACTCATACCATCGCGATGACAGCTTCGCTGATGACGCGTAGGCATGATGGTTGTTGTGTAATTCTTCACCGCCAATCAATATGCCCCAAGGAACAATATTCGCGCTCGCGTCGTTAACGTTGAAGTTTCGGTAACCAAAGACGTGCCCAACGCCATTGATTACTCCTGCGGCGAAAAGAGGAATCCAAATCATCTGAACTGCCCAAATCGTAAGGCCGATAGCGCCAAAGAGCGCTAGGTCGATAACAAGCATCACAATAATACCGATGGTTTCATGTTTTGCGTAGAGGCGTCTTTCTATCCAATCGTCGGGGGTGCCATGGCCGAATTTATCGACGGTCTCCTGATTTTTGGCCTCTTTTTTGTATAATTCGGCGCCTTCAGTAAAGACTTTCTTTAGCCCCATTGCTTGTGGACTATGAGGATCCTCTTCTGTTTCACATCTCGCGTGATGTTTTCGATGAATCGCAGTCCATTGTTGTGTGATCATGCCCGTTGTGAGCCAGAGCCAGAAGCGGAAAAAATGAGCGACGACGGGATGAAGTTCTAGTGCCCGGTGCGCAGAGTGTCGATGAAGGTAAATTGTTACTGCTGCAATGGTGACGTGTGTGAGACCCAGCGCGGTGAGAATATAGCCCCACCAAGGTAAGTCAATCAGTCCGTTGGTCAAGCTCGACGCTAGGGCAATAGTTGCTGAGTCCATTCAATATCCTCAATTTGTAATGCGTTATCAGGCATTTTAAACCACCTGAGTAACTGTAATATTAAAATTTAATTCGTTGAGACTTCAAAATCGCTGAATTGTTTCTCTAATCATGGTTTTTTTAGCGTGACTAAAGAGCTTTTAATACTGCGGCAAAAAAACCATCACACCCATGTATATTGGGTAACAGTCTTAAATAGGGGCCCGATTCCGGATCGATTCCATCAATAGCCAGTGTTTCGGCTGCATTAACGAGCTCAAATTTACCCGGGTGGTCCTCCATAAAGCGTTCTATTACTGATTCATTCTCATCGCGCAGTAAGCTGCAAGTCCCGTACACGATTAATCCTCCCGGCTTCACTAATTTACTGGCGGAACTGAGAATTCTGAATTGCTTGTCGCTCATCGAGGCAATATCTTTTTCTTCTTGTCGCCATTTCATGTCAGGATTACGGCGCAGCGTGCCTAATCCGCTGCAGGGGGCATCAATCAAGACGCGATCAATTTTGCCGTTAAGCCTGTGGATTCTGGGGTCGGTTTCGCTGCCAATTAACTGCGGATGGACATTGGATAACCCGGATCTTTTCAACCGAGGTTTCAAGCGGTCTAATCGTTTGGCAGACACATCAAAGGCATAGAGACGACCTGAGTTGCTCATCATCGCACCGAGCGCCAGCGTTTTGCCACCGGCTCCAGCGCAGAAATCCACGACCATTTGCCCTCTTTTCGCACCTACAAGTTGTGCGAGTATTTGGCTTCCTTCATCTTGAACTTCAATATGCCCCTCAAGAAATAATCTGTATTTTTGCAGCCCGAAATTCTCTTTGAGGCGTATACCATGGGGCGAGAGTGATGTGGGTGTCGCTTCGATGCCGTCTGCTGCTAATGCTGCCAACACTTTGTCACGAGAGGATCGAACTAAATTCACGCGCAGATCAAACGGGGCTTTTCGAAGTAAGGATTGCGCAAGGCTTGAGCCTTCATCGGGACCATATTGTGTTTCGATTCTTCGCCACAACCAATCCGGTAGAGAGTAACGCTCTTGAGTACTGAGCTCGCCTGAGCGTTCGTCACCGAGCCTTTGTATGTCTTTGTGCCACCTGGCCGCAACTTTGCTTTTGAGGGATTTGAGGGATAACCCAAATATTTTATTTAAAGCGGCGAGACAAAGCATCAGCGCATCTTCTGAGCCCGAAGTCTTTTCCAAGTAGGTTTTGTTTCTGATCACGGCATAGGCTAGATCAGCAATGACCGGGCGCTCACGACTGCCTAATTCGCGATTAGTTTTGAAATAGTTGGACAGTATTGAGTCTGATGGTGACGTGAATTTCAATATTTCGGTGGTCGCCGTAACGGCAGCATCGAAGAGCTTTGGGTTGAGTGCTTCCATTAATGTGTGGTCAGAGTCTGGACGGTAGACTCGATGACATTCCCTTTCTTGTCAATAAATCGGATTTTGACGGGTAATGAATTGTGTTGATGTGACAACCAAAATTCGAACTGACGATCAGTGTCGTTGTCGACGACTTTTTTGAAGTGTGCTACTTCTAGCGCACCAATTGCGGTGTTGATAACGTCATCGTCTTTGCGTTCGTATTGATAAAGCTTGAGCCGCCTGCCATCGGTAATGTAAATCGATGATTTCATTGGTAACTCCTCTTTAAAGGCAAAGAGGTAAGGGAGTGTGGCTTGATCAGCACTATCAGCAATCAGCGGTAACGTTTGTTGGCCATCCCTCGTTACTAGCGTTAATTCCTGCTTCTCCCAATTAAAGTTAGCTTCACTGCGCCCCTTTTTTTTATTACCCTCTTCGCTGAAATATTTAGGGATGAGTCCAGACTCAGCAATCCGCCCGCTACTTGTGCGCTCGATTTCGTCAAGAAATAACGATGCCAGTCCTTTGGGAATAATTTGACTACTCAGTGTGTAGGAGCTCAAATCGTGTTTGAGGGTATCGATGCCGCGCCCAATCTTTAGTTCGCCCATCTTGACCTCAAACACAATCGTTACTGTTGGGGGGGGTACCGCTTGAGCTATATTGATGAACGAAAGGCTCACCAATACACAACAAAAAGAGAAGAAGTTAGACCCTGTCTTGAGGTTCAACGCAAATTACCTTTGAAAGCTAAAACTGTCATCAATAATCGATGGGTCTAATGTGACGTGGTTAGCCTCCATTGTACAGTGTCCATCTAGAACCCATGCGACCGTTTTAGGCAGAATCTCATGTTCGAGTACGAGCACGCGCTCGGCGAGCGTTTGAGGGGTGTCGTTTGGTCTCACGCAAAGCGCAGCTTGCGCAATAATAGGCCCTTCATCAAGGTTAGGGGTTACGAAGTGAACGGTACAGCCGTGCAGTTTAACGCCTCCCCCAATTGCTCTTTCGTGAGTGTCCAGCCCACGAAATGCAGGCAGCAAAGAGGGGTGGATATTGATCATTTTTCCAGCAAAACGGGTTGTCAGGCCGACTGTTAAAATTCTCATAAATCCAGCCAGTACAACAAGGTCTGGTTGGAGTGCAGCTATGGCGTTCCCCAGGGCTTCATCGAAGGACTCCCGATCAGGGTAGTCGCGGTGATTGACAACGCAGGTGTTGATGTTCCGTGACTTCGCGAAGTGTAAGCCTGCGGCATTGGGATTGTTGCTGATGACACCACAAATCTCATGAGGTAACCGTGCATCAACAATGGCTTGCATGTTGGTGCCGCGTCCAGATATCAAGATTGCTATTTTTTTCATGAGATCTGAGCCATTTGCTCGGTTAGGTCTTGATAAGACGTGTCTGGTGCTCCGTTCCTTGCCTGTCTGAGATGCTTCCAATGCGAAAGACGGTTTCTCCTGCTGATTCAAGTATTTGGCGTAGAGTGTCCGCATGTTCAGGAGCGCAAACCACCACCATGCCGATGCCACAATTAAACACTCGAAGCATTTCCTCTTCGTCGACATTCCCATTTTCCTGAAGCCACGTAAATAGATCGCTTCTTGGCCAGGAATGGACATCGATTACAGCAACGAGATCTTTGGGGAGTATTCTTGGGACGTTTTCGGTGATCCCTCCACCCGTTATGTGGGCGAGACCTTTAATTGTTCCGGTTTTAATTGCTTCTAGAATGGGACGGACATAAATGCGCGTTGGTTCAATCAGTAGGTCTCCGAGCGTCTTCCCGCCAATAACTTGATCGAGTTTGGCCCCGGATTTTGAGATTATTTTACGGATCAAGGAGTACCCATTTGAATGAGCCCCGCTGCTGCTCAGCCCCAGAAGTACATCACCCTTTGAGATGTCGGAACCTGAGATAATTTTTTCTTTTTCTACAGCGCCAACTGCAAATCCCGCTAAATCGTATTCGTCACCCGCGTACATTCCGGGCATCTCTGCAGTCTCTCCGCCAATGAGCGCACATCCGGCTTGCTCACATCCTTGTGCGATACCGGAAACAACAGCTGTTGCTCTTGCTACGTCAAGTTTCCCACAAGAAAAATAATCGAGGAAAAATAAAGGTTCAGCGCCTTGTACCAAAATATCATTGACGCTCATTGCAACCAAATCAATCCCAATAGTATCGTGTCGCTCAAGGTCCAAAGCGAGTTTTAATTTGGTTCCTACGCCGTCTGTACCTGTAACAAGAACCGGATTTTTATAGCCTTTTGGAATTTCAAATAAGGCACCAAACCCGCCAATTCCGCCGAGCATGCCATCTCTCTTAGTTTTTGCTGCCAGCGGTTTGATATTTTTGACGAGTTGCTCGCCAGCATCTATGTCGACCCCGGCTTCTTTGTATGAGAGTTTTTCGTTTGTCACGATCGGTTGCTCGCTTAAGTCCTGACCCGCCAACAGAATTTTTTTCGGGTCTTTTGGTTCGTTAACGTGATAATCAGCCAAGGCTAGTCTTCAGACCCTGATAGAATTCTCAGTATTAATACTGGATTCTACCTAAACTCACTCTGGTTTACTCTGTTAATTAACGCTGGGTGCCAAAGTGAGACACTTCAGAGGGAATGCAACCGCTATATTAGTGGCGGTTAATGAAATGAACAATGCATCAACTTGCTTTCCAACTTAAAACTGCACCGCCTCCCTCGCTTGACAATTTTGTGGCTGGGCAAAACCGCGAGCTTTTATCGACCATAGGAAAGTTCTTGCTTGGTCGGGAAGAGGTTCGGTTTTTGTATCTTTGGGGTTTGGAGGGGTCAGGGAAGACACATTTGTTGCAAGCTGCTGGGACTGCTTGGCAAGAGTCGGGTAGACGCACTTCTCACAGTTTGAGTTTGGATGAGACGTATCCTTTTGACGATCAACTCTGTGTTTGTGTCGATGGTGTAGACCGCCTGGATGACAATGAACAAATCGATTTTTTTAATATGTATAACGAGATAAGAGATTGCGGTGGTCGTCTGGTTGTTACTGGGAGGCAACCATTATCCGGGCTAAGTCTTAGGCCAGACGTGCTCACGCGGCTTAGCTGGGGCTTGGTCTATCAAGTCTTCCCATTGGATGATAGTCATAAAACAGAGGCTATGGTGGAGTATGCGAAGCTGCGTGGGTTTGATATTTCTCCTGATGTCATTGCCTTTGTTCTAGCGCGACATCCCCGTGATTTGACCAGTCTTGTAGCGTTGCTTGATGGTTTGGATCGATATTCTATGGAACTCAAAAGGAGCATCACGATTCCTTTAGTGAAATCATTTTTCGAATCCGGAGATCGAGCGTGATGGTTTTCTATGGTTCAGTTAAGTAAGGTATGCGTATGAAGTTAGTGCTTTTTGATCTTGATAACACGTTGCTTGATGGCGACAGCGATTATGAATGGGCTCAATTTCTCATCGAGAAGGAGATTCTTGATCGAGACGAGTACGAAAGCCGTAATCAAGATTTTTATCGAGAGTATCAAAATGGCACCCTAGATATCGTTGAGTTTTTGGACTTTCAATTACGACCGCTAAGCGAATATTCGCGCGCTCAATTGAATCAGTGGCACGAAGAATTTATGAAGGTGAAAGTGCACCCCATGATCACTCAGGCGGCGCGTGATTTGGTGCTACAGTTTTCAGGTGATTTGGTCGCTATCGTTACGGCAACCAATTCATTCATCACGAGACCCATAGCAGATGAGTTTGGCATCGAACATCTCATTGCTACTGAGCCTGAAGAGATAGAGGGTGAATTCACAGGTAATGTTGTCGGAGAACCATCCTTTCGAGAGGGTAAGGTGAGTCGAGTGAATCAATGGTTGAATGCCATAGATTTGTCTTTGACGAGCTTTGAGGAGACCCTATTTTTCAGTGATTCGATTAACGATCTGCCACTACTTGACGTTGTGCAAACGCCAATTGCAGTTAATCCAGACCCAAAGTTATTAGACCATGCTCGGTTAAAGGGTTGGGAGGTGCTTCAGTTGCATCGCAAACAATAATATTCCAATGATGCGAATTGGTCAGTCGTCAGCGTTATTTTTGGTAGCCTGCTTGAGTGTTTTTGTTGCGATCGCGTGCATCAGCTTTGGTAGCGTGTCCATTCCAGTCGCAAAGATTGTTGAGAGCATTCGCTCAGGCGAGGGCGTTTATTGGACGGTAATCTCGCAGCTGAGATTCCCTAGGGTTCTCGTGGCCTTTGTGTCGGGTGCGCTACTTGCGATGTCTGGTTGCTTGCTCCAAACGTTGTTACGTAACCCACTCGCAGATCCTTATATTTTTGGCATTTCCAGTGGCGCGTCTCTGGGCGTCCTTGGGGCGCTGGTGTTTGCGGTACCCACTTATTCAATCCCGTTTGGATTTCTCGGGGCGGGATTAGTGATTGTGCTGGTCGCCCTAATCGCACGCAGGGGTGCTGATTGGAATCCTTATCGATTGATTCTGACGGGAGTGATGGTGTCGGCGGGCTTAAACGCGTTGATCAGTTTGATTCTTGTACTGTCTCCGCCAAACATGATGAAAGGTATGATTTTCTGGATGATGGGAGATTTGACCTACGCCCAACCTCGGGTTTGGGCTGGTGCGCTTGCAATATTAATTATCGTTTTTGGCGTTTTTTTTGGACGAGCTCTTGACGCTATGTCCCTTGGACCTGAACGCGCGTTAGCCATCGGTGTCTCTGTAAAACGACTGGAATATGTTGTCTATCTTTTGGCCTCATTAGCAGCCGTCGCAGTTGTGGTTGAGGGCGGGGCAATTGGTTTTGTTGGTCTTGTGGTGCCGCATATGATTCGCATGACTGGCGTGTGGTCTCATCGATATTTAATTCCGATGTCGGCTTGTGTGGGTGGCGCCATGGTGGTCGTTGCAGACACCCTAGCACGCTCTGTTTGGGCACCGGTTCAATTACCTGTGGGTGTTATGACCGCATTGATAGGGGTGCCGATCCTCATTTACTTATTGAATAAACGCAGTGATGTTAGAAACTAGGGACCTTTCAGTGATTATTGGTGGCAGGGTGCTTTTGAGCGGGCTGTCTTTGGTTCTAGGTTTGGGTGAGAACTGGGCAATATTGGGTGCTAACGGGACAGGTAAATCATCTTTGTTGCGACTCTTAGCAGGCATTGAAAACCCGTTGAAGGGACAGGTTCTAGCCGATGGTATTGCGACGACTGCGTTTTCGAAAAAATCCTTAGCGAGGCAGATCGGCTTACTTCCTCAATTTGAAGAGGATCATTATTGGGGATGCGTAGAGGAGTATGTTGGTTTAGGACGTTTTTCTCATTCGGCAGGGTTGTGGGCTAAGTCTCATGATGATCAAATAATGACCCAAAGGGCGCTGGAAAATTTTGAAATTAAGGATTTGAGTAACCGCGAATATCGAAGTTTGTCTGGTGGTGAGCGGCAGCGCGCGCGTTTAGCAAGTTTAATGGCACAAGATCCAAAATTATTTCTTTGGGATGAGCCACTTGAAAATTTAGATTATTCGGGACAGATGAAGTTTTTATCTTGGGTGTGCGACCTGACTCGAAAGAACAATAGAGCATCGATGATGGTAATACACGACATTAATCTGTTGAGCCGTTTTTTTACGCATACCCTGATGATATTTGCGGATGGATCTCATCTCGCTGGCGCGTGCAGTGAAACACTGACCCTGAGTAATTTGGAGATCTTATATCAGACTCGATTTGATCAGGTGATGCATGATGGTGCGAGGCTCTTTGTTCCTAGCGTCTGAAAGGGTGTACGCTATAATCCCCGCGCAAACATTATGGTTAACGTGACGAGATACAAAGCATGAATCAATGATAAAGCGTTTAATTGGTAGGCTCATGGGGCAGCAGCCAAAGAAATCGAGTCGCCCCCTTCGTATTCCTTTTGAGGGACACGACATCGATATTCGAAAAATTAGTCCTTGTGCTACTCGGATAATCTCAACGTTGAATCAAAGTGGCCACGAGGCTTATGTTGTCGGTGGTGCTGTCCGAGACTTGTTGTTGGATTTCACACCTAAAGATTTCGATGTGGTGACAGACGCGACGCCTGAGCAAGTCAGGAGAGTATTTAGGAATTCTCGAATCATTGGTCGTCGATTTAGATTGGTGCATGTGTACTGTGGGGGTGACTTAGTTGAAGTGTCCACGTTTCGAGCGCCCCATGAGACGGCAGATACACAAGATCGCAAAGGTCGTGTGTTACGTGACAATACATTTGGTTCAATCAATGAGGATGCAATCCGGCGTGATTTCACCGTCAACGCACTTTTCTATGACATGCGTACAGAAGAGGTTTTAGATTTTTGTGGGGGTTATGAAGACACGAGGCAGAGTGTGCTTCGAATTATTGGGGCTCCTATGCAGCGGTATCGGGAGGATCCGGTGCGGATGCTGCGTGCGATCAGGCTGTCTGAGAAGCTTGGTTTAACCATTGAATCAAAAACGAAGGCCCCGTTCAAAAAGCTGGCTGGGCTTTTGGGTGATGTGCCTACCGCTCGGCTATATGATGAGTTTATAAAAATAATAAAAAGTGGATCTTCGGCTTCTGCTGTGGAGCAAATTGTGGCTCACGGTTTTCATGCGGCTTTATTTAAAAAGCTGGGCAAGATTGCAGAAAAGTCGAAAGAGGGAGAATTTTTGCAATTGGTTTTCCGAAAAACTGATGAACGAATTAATAGTGAAAAATCGATTTCTCCTGCCTTTTTGTTTGCGGCGATTCTTTGGTCTGATGTGAAAGTAAAGTGGAATTATATTGAGGGAGACGCTAAATATATGGGCACTCTCGCACGATCAATAGATGATGTTTGTGACGGTATGGGGCAAACGTTTATTCCTAAAAGACTGATCGCTGACGTTAGAGACATTTGGTATCTCCAAGGTCGTCTTCTGGCTCGCCGAGGCAAGAAGCCGGCTCAGACTTTGCGGCATGCAAGGTTCCGTGCCGGTTATGATTTTTTGGAGCTCAGAGGTTTTGCTGGAGAGGTCGCAGAGGAGTTGGTGGAGTGGTGGCGACAGTTTCAGGAGATTCCACTAGAAGATCAAGAGGCATGGTTAGAACGTAATAATGCGGGTGGCTCAACTGGGACGAAAAAACGTGCGCGACGTCGACCGAGAAAAAAGCCGAGTGCTGATATCACTGCTATAGACGAATGAAGGATGAGGGCTTTAGCGAGATTGCATTTATTGGTTTGGGTTCAAACTTAGGGGACCCTTCGCAAAATGTGCGTGATGCGTTGGATAAGATCAGCAGCCTGCAGCACGTCGAATTGATTACCGCATCGTCTTTTTATAAATCGGATCCTATCGGAATAGTTGACCAACCGGAATTTGTGAATGCGGTATGCAAAGTGTCGGTCAGCATAGGCCCGGAAGCCTTACTTCGGTCTTTGCTGAATATCGAGACAATTTTTGGTCGAGTGAGAACGGTTCGAAATGGACCTCGAATTATTGATTTAGACGTGCTCTTGTTTGGTGAGGTGAGGTATTCGTCCTCTGATATCTGCATCCCACACCCTAGAATGTTTGAACGGGCTTTTGTCTTAAAGCCATTATTAGAAATTGCTCCGGAAATAGCTCTTTCTAAGAATTTTGTTTTATCGAAGTCTAGCGAGCTTCTAGGGGATAAATCTGTGACGAAAATATAAATAATCACGATCCTAGCTCGTCAATTCGGCGCTCTAAAAATATAATTTTTTAACAAATATATAACCCTTCCTGATTCTGATGAGTAGATGATTGAGTGATGTATTCGGTTATGTTTCACTGTGTTTTTAAGTTAAAAAACATCGTAACTAGTAGAATCTTGAAAGTTGGATTAATGGACGCTAAAAAATTAATCTAAATCGTAAATAGGCTAGATGGTTAAGTACCATTGGCCGCAGTCAAAAACTGTGAGGGAGTGATGATGGCGAAAGTAACAATTTCAACGCTGCAAAAAATGCGTTCTGAAAATGATCCGATTACGATGGTGACGTGTACCGATGCTAGTTTTGCGGGCATGTTGGATATTGCGGAAGTTGATATGTTCTTGGTTGGGGATTCGTTGGGCATGGTGGTGCAAGGCGATAATTCTACTTTGGGCGTGACTATGGACGATATGGCGTACCACACCAGATGTGTAGCCAAGGGCACGAGTCGTGGATTGATTGTTGGAGATTTGCCTTTTGGGAGTTATCAGCGAAACCCAGAGCAGGCATTCGATAATGCGGTTGAGCTGATGGCTGCGGGCGCTCACATGGTCAAACTCGAAGGCGGGGTGATTATGGCGGAAACTGTTAATTTTGTAGTGGAGCGCGGTATTCCTGTTTTTGGGCATATCGGATTAACCCCTCAATCTGTTCACGCGCTTGGCGGTTTTAAGGTTCAAGGGAAGACTGACGAGGCCATTGGTGAGTTGGTTGATGCGGCGAAGGCATTAGAGGCTGCAGGGGCTTCTGGTTTGGTGCTCGAGTTAGTGCCCAATGAGGTAGGCAAGCGAGTGACGGAGTCCGTCAATATCCCTGTCATTGGAATTGGCGCGGGTCCATTTTGTTCCGGTCAAATTCTTAATCTCTATGATATGTTGGATATTTATCAGGGTCGAAAGCCCAAATTCGTCAAAAACTTCATGACCGGAGCGCCGTCAATATTAGACGCCGTAAAGGCGTACGTTGCAGAGGTAAAAGCAGGGACTTTCCCCGCGCCTGAGCACTGCTTCTAATTTTTTGATCATTATTTATTGGCGGGAAATGAGGGTGTGTTTCAATGGAAATAATTAGGACAATTTCCGAGCTTAGGGCGCGTTTATCATCTGAAGATCAGGTGTGTTGTGTCCCGACGATGGGGAACATACATGATGGTCATTTGAGTTTAGTGCGTATTGGTAAAGAGCGTGCCCCGCTTGTGGTGACGACAGTTTTTGTTAATCGACTTCAGTTCGGACAAAGTGACGATTTTTCGCGATATCCACGGACGTTTGAGGACGATTGCGCAAAGTTGGAAAGCTTAGGAAACGATATTGTCTTTTGTCCGAATGAGGATGAAATGTACCCTGAGCCGCAAGTATTTTTTATTGAACCTCCTAAGATCGCTAACGGTTTAGAAGGCCGGTTTAGACCAGGTCATTTTCGAGGGGTGTGTACGGTAGTTACAAAATTATTTAACGCGGTTCAGCCCCAAATGGCCGTGTTTGGAAAAAAAGATTATCAGCAGCTAGCCATCATTCGGGAGTTAACCGAACAGCTGTGCTTGCCTATTGAAATTGTGCCAGCTGAAACAGTACTTTCAGATGATGGCTTGGCCTTGTCTTCGAGAAACCGTTTTTTAAATGAGTCAGAACGAAGCGAAGCCCCAAGGTTAAGAGATACGATGATTCAGATTAGAGATGCAATTTTGGCTGGTGATCGAAAATACGTTGCAATGGAGTACGCTGCTGGCGCGCGTTTGGCGCGTTATGGCTGGAATGTCGACTACGTCGTTATTCGGGCCCAGAAAGGTTTGCGCAGACCAGCTGAAGATGAGACCAGGTTGGTTGTACTCGGTGCTGCAACACTAGGCTCTACGAGACTCATTGATAACCTTGAAATTAACGTCGAGTAAATCAACGAACGGGATGTTAAAAGCTCGGCCAGTTATCGGTTTTTATAGCGAAGGGGACGCGGGAACAGTTTGGAAGTCGCGGATAGAGCAAGATTTGCCTCAGTTTCAATTTGAGTTGCTCAAGGATGTTGAGGACAAGCGTACTGTTAGGTATGCGTTGGTTTGGAATCCTCCGGCAGGTTTTCTTGAAGGTTTTGTAAATTTAGAGGCAATCTTCGTGTTGGGTGCAGGAGTCGATTCGTTACTTAAAGATCCGGATTTGCCGCAGGTCCCAATTGTACGATTGTCGGATGCGGGTATGGCCCAACAAATGGCGCATTACGTGATTTATGGAGTTCTTCGTTTTCAGAGGCGATTCGAGGCATATCAGCAGCTACAGGATGCACGACGGTGGGCGCCCATTGAGGATATTGAGCCAATAGAACAGTTCCCGGTCGGGGTGATGGGCCTAGGAGCCATTGGTTCAATTGTTGCCCGGCAACTTGCCGTAATTGGATTTCCTGTTTTAGGCTGGAGCGCTGACCATAAGGTCATCGATAATATACGCACCTTTGATGGCGAGACTGGTTTATCGGCCTTTCTCAGCGAGTCTCGCGTTGTCGTTAATTTACTGCCACTGACAGACAAGACAGAGGGGTTAATTAATAAAAAATTCTTCAGTCGCATGTCGGCCGAATCATTCTTGATCAACATAGGACGCGGCCAGCATATCTGTGAAGACGATGTGCTAGAAGCTTTGGAGGAGGGGCTGATCGCGGGCGCCATGCTCGACGTTTTTGAGGCGGAACCCTTGCCATCGAAAAGTCCCTTATGGAATCATCCGAAGGTGATAATTACACCCCATGTGTCAGGACTCACAGTCCCGCAGGCCGCTCTTGATCAGATAATCGGAAACATCAAACGCATCGAAAACGGTCATGCGCTCGATTCAGTGGTGGATCGAATTAAAGGCTATTAGTTTCCTGTGTCGGTCACGCTTCGTTAACCTTATGGTTCGTGAAGTCCTCTCGCAGCTTGGTTTTTAGAATTTTCCCTGTGGCGGTATGAGGTATTTCTTCCACAAAGACAATATCGTCCGGAATGCACCATTTGGCGATCTTGTCGACAAAAAACTTGAGAAGTTCCTCTTTCGTTACGGAAGAGCCAGGTTTCTTTACAACCACCAGTAATGGACGCTCATCCCATTTTGGGTGTGGAATAGCGATTACAGCGGCTTCGATGATGTCGTTGTGCGCGACTGCGGTATTTTCAATTTCAATGGAGCTGATCCACTCCCCGCCAGATTTAATAACATCTTTCGATCTATCGGTAATTTGCATGTATCCATCAGGATCAATGGTTGCAACGTCTCCAGTCATAAACCAACCATTTTGTTCGGAGTCTGTGATTAACAGATCATCAGGGTGTTTAAAGTAGTTGCTCAATACATTCGGACCTCTAACCAGTAGATCACCAAATGTTGTGCCATCCCAGGGTAGTTCGTTACCGTCTCCGTCAACAATTTTCATATCAACGCCGAATAAGACGCGTCCTTGACGTGATTTAAACGCCAATTGAGTCTCTTGGTCGAGTTTGAGGTGTTTGTTTTTAAACGTATTGAAGGTGCCCAACGGGCTCATCTCGGTCATGCCCCAGGCATGCGCTACTTCGATTTTATGATCAACCTCGAAAGAGCGAATCATGGAGCTTGGGCACGCCGAGCCCCCAATCACAATACGTTTGAGGCTGGGTAATTCTAGATGGTTGTCCTTAAGGTGCGTATCCACCCCTGCCCAAATCGTTGGGACGCCCGCCGATAAAGTAACGCCTTCAGCTTGGATCAGTTCGCACAAACTTTGTCCATCCATGGCTGGGCCTGGGAATACCAGTTTTGCGCCCGATATCGTACATATGTAGGGTAATCCCCAGGCGTTGACATGGAACATAGGCACGACCGGCATGACGACATCTCGGGCTGATACATTAAGCGCGTCTGGCATGGCGGCGGTGTAGGTGTGAATGACTGTAGAGCGATGTGAGTAGAGGACCCCTTTGGGGTTACCCGTTGTGCCTGATGTGTAACAAAGTGAAGAAGCACTGCGTTCATCAAAGGTGGGCCAATCGAATTCGTCAGATTGGGCCGCGATGAGTGGTTCATAGGCGACCCAATTAGTTAATGATGTATCAATGTCGGTTTTATCGGTCAGGATAATAATTTTTTTAACTGTCGATAGTTGTGACGCTAGTTTTTCGACAAGAGGGATAAAAGTCTCATCGATAAACAATAATTTATCTTCCGCATGATTAATGATGTAGGCGACTTGCTCTGGAAATAGACGAGGATTTATGGTGTGACTGATGGCGCCAAGGCCTGAAATGCCGAAGTAGGCTTCATAGTGCCGGTGTGTGTTCCAAGCTAAAGTGCCCAATCGGTCGCCAGGTCTGACGCCGAGCGTCAGTAATGCGTTGGCGAGTTTGCGCGTCCTTTGGTGTGCCTCTCGATAATTGTATCGGTGTATGTCACCATCGACCATCCTGCTGACAATTTCGGAATCGCCATGGTAGCGGTCCGCATGTCTTAGCATGTGTGATATTAAAAGTGGCACATCCATCATCTGACCGAACATTATTTTTCCTTAATGAGACAATTTATTTGAGACACGACATCATATCGAAAAATTCTTCGGGAGATGGTTCGGTTAATTTAAAGTAATGGGGTGACCACATACGAGAGATGGGCATAGAATAAATTTCATTACAGATATTCGGGGGGGGTGTATGCGATTGGTATCTTTACTTTGTGTTGGGTTGTTAAGTCTGCAAGTATCGTGCGGCCAAACCAACAAGGAAGTCGTGATTGGTTTCGTTGAAGGGCTGAGCGGCCCTTTTGCCAACATTGGAGAGGTGGCGCTGCGGCATCTGCACTTGGAGGTGGATGCGGTGAATCGCCGTGGGAATTTGCCGGATGGGATTCGGATGAAGGTCATTCCTTTTGATAATAAAACGAATCCGCAGGAGGCTTTGTTGGTATTTCGTTCCGCACTAGATGCGGGAGTGGATTACGTTTTTCAGGGCAATAGCTCCAGCGTGGCGATCGCTCTATCGGGTGCGATTGCGAAGCATAACCGCCGCAACCCAGAACATCCTGTGCTTTTTATGAACTATGCAGCACTTGATCCGGCATTGACGAATGAACATTGTGAAAAGAGTCACTTTAGATTCGATGCCGATGTCAATATGAAGATGGCTGCCCTCACGGAATACATTGCTGTTCGTAAGGATATTGATTCGGTGTATCTGATCAACCAAGACTATTCTTATGGTCACGCGGTTTCGGCAGCTGCGCGCTCTATGCTTGAGGTGAAACGACCAAATCTACGTATCGTCGGGGATGATTTGCACCCCATCGGGAGAGTTAAGGATTTTTCTCCGTACATTGCAAAAATCAAAGCCTCTGGTGCGCAGGCGATAGTGACTGGTAATTGGGGTAGTGATTTGACCTTATTGATTAAGTCAGCCAGGCAGATGGGTGTTGATGTTGATTTCTTTACTTTTAATGTAGGCATGACGGGTGGTGTGACGACTATTGGAGAGTCTGGCGTTGAACGTGTGCATCAAGTTACAAATTGGCATGCCAATATTAATGAGGCGACGCAAGAGAATGCTAAGCTATACAGGGTGAAATACCCGGATGTCTTTGAGGATGCGTATTACGGCTCGATTCGACGTGCCGTCAGAATGTTAGAAAAAGCAATGATAGAATCGGGAACCCATAATCCTGAGGTGGTTGGTAGGGCGTTAAGGGATATGGAATTTGCAGATGATGCAGGACTGGTTTCGATGCGAGCGGACAATCATCAATTGCTGCTCCCTCTTTTTGTGTCTAAGCTTGTTAAAATTGCGGGGAAGAATGACTTGGTTGATATAGAACACACTGGATTGGGCTTTGAAACTCTTGCAGAGATTCCTGCTGAGAAAACCCGCATGACAACCACCTGTCAATTTGAGTGATTTAGCTTAAGGAAGTTGGATTTGGAATTTTTTCTCATTACGTTATTGAATAGCCTTTCCTACGGATTGTTGCTGTTTATGCTGTCGTCTGGACTGACGCTGATTTTCAGTATGATGGGCGTCCTGAACTTCGCACATGCAAGCTTCTATATGTTGGGTGCTTACTTTGCGTATCAAACAGGTCTTGTTTTCGGGTTTTGGCCTGCGTTGTTTCTAGCGCCGATTCTGGTCGGGGTCGTGGGCGCAATCACTGAACGTTATGGGCTGAGAAAAGTTCATAAATTTGGACACGTTGCGGAGCTTCTGTTTACATTTGGTTTAGCCTATGTGATCGAAGAGGTGGTGCATCTGATTTGGGGAAGGGCGCCAGTTGATTACCGAATACCGGAATCCTTGAATTTCACGTTGTTTACGCTATTCAATACGCAATATCCGGCCTATCGCGCATTCATGATGCTTGTTTCCGTCGGGATGCTGGTCTCGCTCTATCTCGTGCTTACAAAAACACGGATTGGCCTTATTGTCCAAGCGTCTCTCACGCACCCTGAAATGGTTCAAGCGCTTGGGCATAACGTGCCACGTGTATTCATGCTCGTATTTGCGGGTGGGTGTGCTCTAGCTGGTTTGGCTGGTGTATTGGGCGGCAACCTCTTTATTACTGAGCCGGGTATGGCTTTTTCCGTTGGGTCAATTGTGTTTGTCGTAGTGGTAGTCGGTGGTATGGGCTCCCTTGTGGGCGCATTTATTGCATCACTATTAATTGGCTCTATTCAGACTTTTTCAGTGGGGTTTGATTATTCATTTATCGACCTCATGGCTGCATTAGGTGTGATTATTGATTCGAATTCGAGTTGGTACGCTGGTTTGTCCATTACGATTTCCCAAACAGCCCCAGTATTGCCTTATCTGTTGATGGTTTTGATGCTCATTGTTCGGCCGCGTGGCCTCATGGGGACGAGAGAAACATAGTATGGAGCGAGCTTTCAACAAATCACGGCTAATCCTTTGGAGTTCGGTTGCGCTCTTATTTGTGCTCCTGCCGTTTGTGTTCCCTGGCGGATTTGCGCTGTCCATACTCTCCCAATTGGGTATCGCCATAATTTTCGCACTCTCCTATAACATGTTGCTTGGGCAAACAGGGTTGCTGTCGTTTGGCCATGCGGTCTATTTTGGTCTCGGTGCTTTCGTGACGGCCCACGCCATCAATTTTGTTGAGTCGGGAGTCTTTGGTCTGCCCATTTCATTCATGCCGTTGGTGGGTGGTTTGGCAGGATTAGTCTTTAGTTTGATTCTGGGTTTTGTAACGACGCGAAGGCCAGGAACACCATTTGCGATGATTTCATTGGGTATTGCTGAAATGGTTGCCGCCAGTGCGTTGATGTTCACAACTTTCTTCGGAGGAGAGGGCGGCATCGTTACGAATAGAACTGCGGGTGGAGCTGTTTGGGGAATTTCCTACGGACCTCAAGTTCAGGTGTACTACCTGATCGCAGTGTGGTGTTTTATTTCTATGGCGTTGATGTTTGTGATCACACGTACACCTTTGGGTCGAATTGCGAATGCTGTGCGGGATAATCCCGAGCGTACCCAGTTTGTAGGATATAACCCCACTCGCGTCAGATGGATCATGATGAGTCTTGCGGGTTTTTTTGCGGGGATTGGCGGCGCACTCACAACGATTAACTATGAAATTATTACGGCTGAGTCCTTAGGGCTGATGGCTTCTGGAAATGTTGTGCTGATGGCGTTCATTGGCGGTATCGGTCAATTCTGGGGGCCTATTATCGGCGCGGTGTTGGTGACGTTTCTGCAGTCTTTCCTATCTAATTTCACCCAAGCGTGGTTATTGTATTTTGGACTCCTTTTTCTACTCATTATTTTGTTTTCCCCAGGTGGAATATCGAGCATCATCACGATTCATGCACCTGTATGGCGTGCAGGCGTGATGAAACGGCTCCTTCCGTCATACATGTTCGCCCTGTGGGCTGGTTTCGTCACGTTAGTGGGGATTATCGGGGTGATTGAATTGTTGTATCGAGGTACGCTTGTAGTCGGGGTGCATGTCGCAGTCACTTGGGTATTCGCGGGGTTACTGGTCTTGGTTGGGGCATTCTTTTTGAGACGTGCAATTAGAGCTGTTGCACAGGTCTGGGCGGATTTAACTCCAGAGTTGGCGAGATGGAGCTAGGTGACAGAATGAATCAACATGCGCTAGCGTTGGTAGATGTTCGGAAACGATTTGGCCAAACTGAAATCATTAATGGGGTCAATCTCGAGATTGTCGCGGGTGAGCGACATGCGTTAATTGGCCCTAATGGGGCGGGTAAGTCGACCTTGTTCAATCTAATCAGCGGAAGATTTCCAGTGTCTTCAGGTTCGATAGCATTGAATGGAACGGATATTACGAGTAAAGAACCTCAAGTGATTAATCGCTTGGGACTTTCTCGAAGTTTTCAAATTAATAATATTTTCCCAAAACTCTCGGTATTTGAGAATTTAAGATGCTCAGTACTTTGGGTTTTAGGGTATCGCTATTCATTTTTCAAGAGAATTTCTGCACTTCGTGATGCTAAGGAAAGCGCTGAGCATACTTTAGAGATGATTGGCTTAGAGAATCGTCGAGAAAAGATGGCTGGGGAGTTGACGTATGCGGAACAAAGAGCTCTTGAAATAGGGATCACGATTGCATCGGGCGCCAGCGTTATTTTGTTGGACGAGCCCACAGCGGGCATGAGTCGTTCGGAAACCGACGTTGCCGTTGAACTCATTTCCCGAGTGACTGAAGGAAAAACCTTGCTCATGGTTGAGCATGACATGGGCGTCGTTTTCGATCTTGCTGACCGGATATCGGTCCTCGTCTATGGTGAGGTGATTGCGAGTGGAACGCCGGCTGAAATAAGAATGAGTAAGAAGGTTCAAGAAGCGTATTTGGGAACAGCGGTCGACGGAGACGAGGAGTAATTCGTATGACGGAAATCATGCTTCGAGTGTCCGATTTGAATGCTTACTACGGTAAGAGTCACGTACTGCAAGGAGTTGATTTGCATGTTCGGTCAGGAGAAATAGTCAGTCTCCTTGGACGAAATGGGGTCGGTCGATCGACAACGGTTAAAGCCATCATGGGGCAGGTTGAACATACGGGTGAAATTAATTTTCAGAATCAATCTTTATCCGGATTGCAAAGCCATGAGATCGCGCGCAAGGGATTGGGATACGTCCCAGAGAATAGAGACATATTCCCCACATTAACTGTGCGCCAAAACTTATTGCTTGGTCTCAAATCTGACCAAAAAGAATCACGGTGGTCAGAAGAAGACATGTACGATTTGTTCCCCAGGCTCAAAGAGCGATTGCATGCTCCGGCGGGCGTCTTGTCTGGCGGTGAGCAACAAATGCTCACGCTTTGCCGAACCTTATTGGGGAACCCCGAGTTGGTTATGATTGATGAGCCGACTGAAGGTTTAGCGCCGAAGATTGTGGAGCAAATGGCGACTTTATTCGAAGAAATATCAAATCGAGGCGTGTCAATTTTACTCGTGGAACAAAAGCTCACGATCGCGTTACGAATCTCTCAGCGGTTATATGTGATGGGCCATGGTCAAATTGTGTTTGAAGGGTCGCCCTCGGACCTACAAGCTGATGAGTCTATACGTAAGGAGTGGCTCGAGGTTTAGCACACAATGTGATTCGCATCTTTGTAATCTGCGTCTTTAAAATCGGCGAGCCCGATAATTGATTGGAGAATAGTTATGTCAAAAGTGGTTAGTTACGAAGTCCGCGGATCAATTGGGTTGATACAAATTGATAATCCACCTGTCAATGCATTGTCCGTTAATAAGGGTGTGCTCCAGGGGCTACTCGATGCGATTAAGTCTGGAGATCACGACCCTCGAGTCAGCGCGTTTTTGATGATTGGTGGGGGAAAAAATTTTTCCGGTGGCGCGGATATATCCGAGTTTGGAAAACCCAAAGTGCCAGGAATGGCGACATTGGCCGACTTATTGGCATACATGGATACGGTTACCAAGCCTATCGTGGCAGCCTTGTCAGGCCCGACAATGGGTGGGGGATTTGAGCTGGCACTGACCTGTCATTATCGCTTGGCGAGCACGACTACTATTGTTGCGTTACCTGAGGTCAAGCTTGGTATTTTGCCGGGTGCGGGGGGGACACAACGACTGCCCAGAATGATTGGGGCTGAGCGTGCGTTGGAGGTGATGACGACCGGCGATTTCATCCCCGTCAGTCAAGCCAAGTCGCTGGGTGTCGTTGACGAGATTATTGAGGGTGACTTGCTTTCGGGTGCGCTGCAATGGGTGAAGCGTGCTGTGCGCGCTGGTTTACCGGTAGCGCGGGTGAGCCAACGTACTGTGGAGACATCCATTGACCCTAAGATTTTTATTGCTCAAGCTCGAGAAACTGCGCAAAAAAAATGGAGTGGATATCCTGCACCGCTTGCTATCGTTGCGTGTGTTGAGGCGGCTTTAACCAAGCCTTTCAAAGAGGGTTTGCAGGTTGAACGCAAGAATATTGAGCATTTGATGACGACAAATGAATCCAAGTCATTAAGGCATTTGTTTTTCGCTGAGAGACAGGCCAATAAGGTTAGTGGGCTTTCAAAGGAGATTGAAGTTTCTGCAATTGAGAGTGTTGCCGTGATTGGGGCCGGAATGATGGGCGCGGGTATCGCGATGAATTTTTTGAATGCAGGTCTTCCAGTACTCATCGTAGACACAAGCGAAGACACCCTCCAAAAAGGGATTGATACGATCAAGAGGAATTATCTAGCAACTGTCGAGAAAGGCCGACTCAGTGCTGAGGATCGTGATCAGCGCTTGGCGCTATTGAGTGGCAGCACACAGCTCTCCGCTGTTTCTGAAGTCGACTTGGTGATCGAGGCCGTGTATGAGGAGATGGAGGTTAAGAAAGCAATATTTCGTGAGCTTGATGTTGTTTTGAAGCCTACTGCGATCCTCGCGACAAATACGTCAACTTTGGACATCAATCAAATTGCTGGGGTCACCCAACGGCCCGAGCAGGTCATCGGTTTACATTTTTTTAGCCCTGCTAATGTCATGCGTTTGTTGGAGGTGGTGAGAGCAGATAAAACTTCTCCTGAAGTGATTGCGACATCGATGAAGGTTGCGAAGAAGATTAAAAAAATCCCTGTTTGCGTTGGTGTGTGTGATGGTTTTGTTGGGAACCGTATGATTCATACGTACTTAAGAGAGGCTGAGTATTTGATTGAAGAGGGCGCATTGCCGCAAGAAGTAGATCAGGCTATTGAGTCTTTTGGGTTTGCAATGGGGCCTTTCCGAATGAGTGATTTGGCCGGCTTAGATATTGGGTGGGCTATTCGCAAAAGAAAACAATCTGAAGGCGTAATGAGTAAGCGGTATGTGACAATACCTGATCGTATTTGTGAGCTCGGTTGGTTTGGTCAAAAAACCGGTCGTGGATATTACACATATGAGTCTGGGAGTCGGGTGCCGCAGGTTAATCCTGAGATTGCCGTCATTATTGATGCTGCCTCCCGTGAAAAAGGGATTGAACGTCGAACGATAGAGGCATCTGAAATTGTCGAGCGACTCATGTTTGCATTGATCAATGAAGGTGCTGACATTTTGGCAGAGGGTGTCGCCCAAAGGGCCTCGGATATTGATGTGATTTATGCTTTTGGCTATGGCTTTCCTCGTTATCGAGGTGGGCCTATGTTCTACGCAGATACGATCGGATTGTCTGCGGTTGTTGACGGAATTCAGCGCTATTCAAATCAAGCGTTGGGAGATCACTGGAAGGTCTCGACGTACTTAACGAAACTGGTGGATGAAAGCCGAACGTTTGGATCGACCTAACTTCAATTTTTTAGGAGCAATTAGAGTATGGATGCAGTCATTGTTGATACAGCGCGAACGCCACTGTGTAAAAGTTGGAAAGGTGCGATGAATATGACGCATGGGGCGAGTCTTGGTGCACATGTGGTGAAAGCAGTGGTTGAGCGTTCGCAAATTGATCCACAAGAAGTGGAGGATGTTTTGATGGGTTGCGCAAGTCCCGAAGGTGCGACTGGACAAAATATTGCTCGGCAAATCGCGATTAGGGCAGGATTGCCGGTGACGGTGTCGGGCTTGACCGTGAATCGGTTTTGTTCTTCTGGACTCCAGGCCGTTGCGCTTGCTAGCCAGCGCCTCCTAGCAGGGGAAGATGGGATCTATGTCGCCGGAGGCGTTGAGTCAATATCATGTGTTCAAAACCAAATGAATATGTCTTTTATAGAAGACCCTTGGTTGCACGAGAATAAACCTGAGATTTACTGGCCTATGCTGCAAACGGCAGAGACCGTTGCAAAGCGTTATCAAATCTCTCGAGAAGTGCAAGATCGATACGGTGCAGAAAGTCAAAATAGGGCTGAGCGAGCAGTTCAAGGTGGTTTGTTCTCGGAGGAGATTGTTCCGATTACAACAACTATGAAAGTGGTTGATAAAAATACTGGTCAGGAACAACTGAGGGAGGTAACCACCTCACAGGATGAAGGGATTCGCCCTGGAACAACGTATGAAGCGGTTTCTCAAATTAGACCTGCGCTGGAGGGTGGAGTGATTTCTGCGGGGAATGCCAGTCAATTTTCTGACGGCGCTTCAGCGCAATTGATTATGAGTGATCGAGCTGCGGCTTCGCGAGGCCTCAAACCACTAGGTGTTTTCAGAGGGTTTGCGGTCGCTGGATTAGAGCCTGATGAGATGGGCATTGGTCCCGTTTACGCAGTGCCCAAATTGTTAAAGCGCAGTGGACTCAAAGTTGAGGATATTGATTTGTGGGAACTCAATGAGGCATTCGCTGTTCAGGTCGTATATTGTCGAGATCGCCTTGGTATTCCAAACGAACGACTGAACGTTAATGGAGGCGCTATTGCGATGGGGCACCCGTATGGAGTGAGTGGTAGCCGTTTGGTCGGTCATGCGCTTTTGGAAGGACGAAGACGCAATGCTAAATGGGTTGTCGTTACGATGTGCATTGGTGGAGGAATGGGGGCCGCAGGGTTGTTTGAGGTGGTGCATTAAACCGAGGTCTTTATGTCTTCGTATATCGAAGAAGTGTTAACCATTAACGAGATGGAGAAGTTGAAATGAGCTTGAAAGATTTGCAAAATTTGGACGGTAAAGTTGCTCTAATTACAGGTGGATCGCGAGGTCTTGGTCTGCAAATGGCTGAAGTGCTCGGAGAGTTGGGCGCGCAGGTGGTGATTACGGCTCGCAAAGCGGACGAGTTAGAAGAGGCTGCAGCCACGCTAAATGAGCAATCGGTAAAAGTGGAAACGGTGGTCAACGATTTGCAGGATACGGATTCGGTCCAACCGATGGTTGAGGGTATTCTAAAGCGTCACGGTCAAATTGATGTACTCATTAATAATGCGGGTGCAGCTTGGGGTGCGAAGGCGGAGGACCACCCGTTAGATGCGTGGCAAAAGGTGATTAACCTTAACCTCACGGCACCATTTTTATTGAGCCAAATTGTTGGGAAATTATCAATGATTCCTCGGAAGTATGGGAAGATTATTAACATTGCGTCGATTGCTGGATTTGTTGGCACTGAACCTGGTTTTATGCCAACGATTGCTTACAACTCGAGTAAGGGTGGACTTGTGAATTTCACGCGCTCACTCGCTGTCGAATGGGCGCAATACAACATCACGGTGAATGCGATTGCTCCAGGTGTTTTTCCCTCAAAAATGTCAGAAGGTATGATTGATCGAGCAGAGGAGTACATCCTTAACCAAACGCCAATGAGAAAATTTGGTGGCAGTGAGGACCTTAAAGGTTTGACCGCGTTGCTTGCGACCGATTCTTCTGGGTTTATGACAGGACAAATCGTTGCCGTGGACGGCGGATATTTAGCGGTTTAACTGTTTGTTCTTTTATCCAATGAATAGCTCATCCAGAGATGCAAAGTAGTAATAACTCTACAGGTATGGATATTCACATCCCTTTTGCTGAGTATTTGGGTGTGCGTGCCCATCAGCAGGAAAATGGCGAACTGGAAATCACGTTAGCGCTCAGGCCAGAGCATCACAATTCCTGGGGGGCGACGCATGGGGGCGTGATACTGAGTGTGATGGATATGGTGATGGGATTGAGTGCTAAGTCTGTAGATGTGCAAGCTTCAGGTGCTATCACGGTTGAGTTGAAAACAAATTTCCTTCAAACAGTCACGACCTGTTTAAGGGCAAAAGCCAAAGCGATACGCATGGGTCGAACATTGATTTTTGTGGAAGGTGAATTATTCAATGAGGATGGGGAGTTAGCAGCTAAAGCAAGTGGGACATTTAAACTCAAGTATCCGAAAGAAAAAATACCATGACCCTAGATACGCAAGCAAGAAATTTGTTGGATGCCGTTAAAGCTTTGGGTGCGCCAGAAATGTGGCAGCTCACGCCTGACGTTGCCCGATTGGAATACTTGAGACGGACAGCAAAGGCGAAAGCCGACGTTGATATTTTTAAAGTTGAAGATCGTCAAATCCCTGGCCCATTGGGTCCGATTGGTATCAGAATTTATAGCCCTCGATCCGCGCAAACCGGTGAACTTTTACCCGTTTTAGTGTGGTATCACGGTGGAGGGTTCGTCATCGGTGATTTAGATTCCCATGATTCTGCATGTCGTGCATTATCAAACCAGGCGGAGTGTATTGTCGTTGCTGTTGATTATCGATTAGCGCCTGAGCATAAGTTTCCTGCTGCGGTGGTTGATTGCGAAGCCGCATTGATTTGGGTGGCGGCGCATGCGACGGAATTTGGAGGGGATAAAGATAGGTTGGCTGTGGGCGGTGACAGTGCGGGTGGTAACTTGGCCGCAGCAGTTGCGTTGCTTGCTCGAGACAACAGAGGCCCATACGTATGTTTTCAATTGTTAATTTATCCATGCGTTGCAGCTGAGCCAGAAACGCGATCGCATCACCAGTTTGCTGAGGGGTACTTACTGACGCGAAAGACACTCACTTGGTTTTATAAGCAATATTTACGCACATCAAAAGATACGCGTGATCCACGGTATGCCCCGTTGGAGGCGGATGATCTGTCCTCGCTCCCACCGGCTTTGGTTATTGTGGCCGGATATGATCCGCTCAGAGACGAAGGCGTGGATTTTGCGCGCGCGCTCATAGAGGCTGGAAATCAGGTGCGCCTATCCAACTACGAGGGCATGATTCATGGCTTTTATCTCATGGGTGGTGTCATCGATCAAGCGGCTAAGGCGATAGAGGAGTCGGCCTTGCAATTGAAAATCGCCTTCCAAAAATCCTAGTACGTATCGAGCGTACATTGACAATGAAAGTTATTAGATGAGCGCATTGAAAGGTAAGGTTGCCTGGGTGACAGGTGCGGGCACGGGTATTGGTTTGAGTGCGGCGCGAGCGTTGGCCCTAGCGGGCGCGACGGTCATCATGACTGGGAGAAGGGAGCAGTTATTGCTTGATGAGGCAAAGGCCATCAAAGATTTGGGTGGGAATGTGCGTTGCGAGGTTTTAGATGTCGGTGATCCGGAAGCGGTAGACCGATCTGGCGCGAGAGTGTTGGAAGACTGCGGGTCTATTGATATTTTGGTCAATAGCGCAGGCACGAACGTATTGACGCGTTATTGGGACGATCAAACCTATGAGGGTTGGCGGTCGGTCATGAGTGCAAATTTAGACGGGACATTTAACACGACGCGCGCCGTACTGCCAGCGATGCGTGCCCGCAAAGATGGATGCATCATCAACGTTTCCTCGTGGGCTGGCGCTCACCACACAAAATTAACCGGTGCGGCTTACAACGCGTCAAAAAGTGGTGTGATTGCGATGACAGAGACCATCAATATGGAGGAGGCAATTCACGGCATTCGTGCGTGCGCTATCTGTCCGGCTGAGGTTGCAACGCCGCTACTCGATAAGCGACCGAGCCCGCCGAGTCAAGAGGAGCGAGACAGAATGCTCCAGATGGATGATTTGGGGCAAACCGTACTCTTTGTGGCGCAGTTGCCACCTCGAGCCTGCGTGAATCAAATTATCATCAGTCCAACTTGGAATCGTATGTATCTGGGTGGCTTTGAAAAGACTTCGACCGACAAATAACTACGCCGTTTGGGATTCAGGTTCTAACCTGTTATTCTGGATAAAAAAACAGAGACTCAAAAAGGCTAGCTGTCACATTGAGTGTCTGATCTAGTTGGGCAAGGTGAGACGATGAAAATGATTCCAAAAAGTATGTGGCCTTGGCTAAACGTCTTAGTTCCGGTCGCGCTATGTTCGTTATTGATGACCCTGAGAGTGGCTGATCCCGGACAGGTCTTTGAAAAGCTGACTCTTTCTATTCTTGATGGTTATCAATCCTTAGAGGTCGAGAGTTCGGCCTCGGACGAGGCCAAGCCAGTTAGGTTATTGCAAATTGACGACGAGGCGCTTGAGGCTTTTGGCCAGTGGCCTTGGTCGCGGGACAAGCTTGGCGAAATATTGATCACGCTCTATGAAAAAGGTGCGACCGTCGTTGGTATCGATCTCTTGCTTGCAGAGCCGGATCGACTATCACCTGCTCGGTTTCTATCAAAGTTTCCGAATCTAACCATTGAAGCGGAACAATTCGCTAACGCATTTGGGTACATTGATAACGACCAATTTTTATCAGATGTCTTCTCTCAAACCCCATCGGTTCTTGCGGTCGCTGCGAGTCATAAAGTGGGTGGTGATGTTGACGCCGCTATTGGGTTTGCGTGGGTTGGCGCATCCCCTGACGGGTTACTCGCGTATAACGGATTGTTAGCGCCCACTGAGATATTGAAGCAATCCGGCGTTAAGGTTGGGCACATCGCGGTTCGTCCTGATGCGGACGGAATGCTCCGACGTATTCCCTTGCTGATCCGTGCGGGTGACTTGGTGTACCCCAGCTTATTTTTGTCGATGTTGGCGAACGAACAAGAAGCATCAACGATCATTATTAAAGGCTCAGGGGGCGATGACTCCATGATTGAAACCGTGAAAGTCGGAGCCTATGAAATACCTGTGGATTCCGATGGGGAGATGCAGGTCGTGCCGCACCATATTGTTAAAAGCTTTCCAGGTCTGCATTTAACCGAGGTGCTCGATGGGTTGCATGATGAGAAAATAGCAGGAAGTGTGATTTTGTTAGGGCCGACCGCTACTGGATTGATGGACTTTCATGACACGCCAGCAGGACTTAATGTCCCTGGCCCAGCACTTCATGTGGCTGCACTGAAGCAAATATATGCTGAAGAGTATGTCATACGTGATGCGGTTGTTTTAGGTGCGGAGTGGTTCGGGGCGTTACTCCTTTCCATTATTTGCATTGTTGTTGCGCTTAAGTGTGGTGGATTGGTTTCACCTGCAATTTTTGTTGTGTTGATAGGCTCATATATTGGCTCAGGTTTCTGGTGGTTTTCTGAGAGTGGTCATCTGTTTGACTGGTCACTGGGCACGATGTTTGGATTGACCGCTTTTGTCTCCTCTACGGCAGTCAGTCTGTTGAGAACAGAATCCGAAAAAGGTCAAATTCGTAAAGCATTTTCGACATACTTGTCCCCAGACCTTGTTGCGGAGATCAGTAAAAATCCTGAAAAGTTAAAGTTGGGTGGAGAGCGTCGTGAAGTGACTGTGCTATTCGCAGATATTCGTGGCTTCACCACAATGTCCGAAGGGTATAAAGATAAGCCCGAGGAGCTTACCGTGTTACTTAACGACTTGCTGACACCTTTAACATATGAAATCATGGATCACAAAGGCACGATCGATAAGTATATGGGTGACGCAATCATGGCGTTTTGGAACGCACCTGTTGATGTCCCTAATCATCCTAGAATTGCGTGTGAAGTTGCGATTGGTATGATGATTGCGCTTGAGGTTTTAAACAAAGAGTTGCTCAGCAGTGGGCGTATTGCTGAGCCTCTGAAAATCGGGATTGGTCTCAATACCGGGGAAGTCACTGTTGGAAATCTGGGCTCTGAACAACGATTTGATTATTCATGTTTGGGGGATGCCATCAATCTTGGAGCCCGATTAGAGGGGCTCAGTAAAGCCTACGGTGTACCCATCGTGATTGGAGAAGCCACCTATGATGTGCTTGATCGACCACCTGCCGGTGCAGAGGTCGTTTTGTTGGATCATGTGATCGTTAAGGGTAAAAGTATTGCTGTTGCTATCTACGGCATCATTCCAGAACAAGGCTTTCCAACGGGTTGGTGTGCAGACCACAATCAATTCATGGATCATGTTTCAGATGAAAACTGGAAAGAAGCCGAGGTGCTGTTAGGTGCGCTACAAGACCGTGATGATTATCCTTTGGAGTTATTAGAGCAATGTGTATACCGTGTTGAGCAGAAAAGTTCAGCAGTAAGACAAATGCATACCAAGTAAAATGCGTACAAACATTTAAATAAGTAGTAATAGGAGATTTTTGTTTTGGTACGATTATTAAGTGTTACAGCTGGCATCCTAATGGGGTCTTTGTGTTTCGTTGGGCTCGCCCAGGAGGCAACCTCGGAGCAACCAGTCACGGAGCAACCAGTCACGGGGCAACCAGTCACCCCTCAAGATTGCCCGATTGTACTTGCCGAAGACGTCAGCATTTCAAAAACCAAAAAAGCATTTGCTTGTCGCCAGTTTACTGACGTTGTTCGGGCGCTCAGAAATTGGAATTCAATAGATGATCCGAAAGAGCGTTTCGATCGGTTGAGTCTCTATATCGCCGCGCTAGCAAATACGGGTAAGTATGCAGAGACACTCGTTACAGTGCGGTACGCGTTGCGATTTGTTCGACTCAACCCTGAGCAAATGGGAAAACTCACAAAAATGGTACAGGTGGTTGCTAATGCGGTGCCTAAGGCTACAGAAGATGAGATTTTTCTAGAGGTTTTAATGAACCCTGAAAATACCGAGCTCAACTTTAGGCTCGCTCTCGCCCAAACTGCAAATGGCAATTCGAAGGGTCTCTCTGGAACCTTGAGCAGAATTCTCCTCTATGACGAAGACAACTATCTAGCTAAAGATATGCTGTCTCAGTTGAACATTAGCCGTGGAAATTTGCCGGAGGCAGAAGCCGATTTAAGGCGTATTGTCGCTGACCCGACTATACCGGAACAGGAAAAGGCTCAGGCTGCAGCACTGTTACTGCAGCTTGAGGACATACGTTCACCACATACGTGGACAAAGATTGCGGGATACACTTGGGGTCGAGCGGACAATCCACTGAGTATTTCTGAGACTGGTAAATCGGTTGTGGCGGCTTTTCCAGGGGTGCTCTTTGATGCCGGAGAGGAAGTAACGGAATATTACGAACAGTCGCTGTTGGGACTGAACTACCAATATGCTCTACCCTATCAGGATCCGCAAGCCCTAACAGCTGGCTTGACAATCATTAATAAAGATTTTCAAACGCAAGAGGCACTTAGAATGCGTATTGCATTGCTGAGTTTAGGGTACAACTGGATTGCGACGGGGGATTCCGTATCGTTTACGCTCACAGATATTGATTTAGGTCGAGTTAGCTTATCCAAATCATATAAGCTCGGTGGTGTTAAGACCTTTGTGCGCACCCAGACAGCCAGCCTGTCGGGCTCTTTAGACGTGACAAATAATGTTTTTCAGAGCGCAACAACTCAGGATAAAAATGGTAATGCTTATGGACTCGGACTGAAGGGGTCGTATGCCGCATTTGGTGGGAGAATGATTTTTCTACCGAACCTGAGTTATATTTTGACAGAGGCAAAGACAGATACAGACTCGACAGACGTGTTCAGTTACTCATTGGGAACCTCAGTGCCGATGAATGCGCAGTGGACGGGAAGTCTGACCTTGAAGCAAACAGAGACGGATCGAGATGGGCCCGATACCTCAGTGTCTGCGTTGACGCGAGTGGATGATGCATTTAATTGGACGGTTGCTTTTAACTGGCGAAATGTCGGTCCGCCCAATAAGAAAGTCCCTACTGTTGGAATTACTTACGCAGAGACCAAGACAGACTCAAATATTATCAATTTCGATACGATAACCAGAGATGCTAATTTAGCACTCACGTGGGTGTTCTAGAGAAGAAGAATCGCACGAACGCTCAAAGCTTCAAAATTTTTTATTGGAGTGTGAACCACTAACGTACTGCCAAGGTGATAACGTTTTATGAATGCCCGAAGCTTCAAAAGTTTTTATTGGTTGTTGTTCTTGTTTTTTCTGGTGCCTCACAATGCGAGTGCCGCTGAGAAGATTGGCGCGATTGCTGCGGTTATTGGTAAGGTTACCATTGAGCGCGACGGGGAGATAATCAGCGTCAAGCCAGGCTCTCCAGTTTTTGAGAACGATAAAATCATGACTGGTGGTTCCAGTCGTGCTCAAGTGCTGTTGATGGACCAAACGGCGATCAATGTGGGTCAAAAGGCCGAGATTGTTCTGGATAAGTTTGTCTTCAACGGTGACGACGATGAGGTGGCGTTAAAGGTCACCAAAGGTACGTTCAAATTCATATCCGGTAAGGTCGCGACTAAAACTCCTGACAAAGTAAATGTTGAAACACCAGTGGCAACCATTGGGGTTCGTGGTACGGAGTTTGTGGGTCAGATTAGCGCTTCAGATTCGACGATTGCCTTGTTGGATGGAAAAATATCAGTTGCAAATGAGTTTTCGACGCAGTTTGTGACGAACCCTGGTTTTGGTGTCACGATTGATACCGCTGGTGTTATCAGTACGCCCGTGAAAATTCCACAAGCGCAATTGGAGGCGGTGTTAAATTCTGTTTCGACTGATCGAGAGTCGCTCCTAGAAGAGGACATTGAAGGCGGGCTAGACCCAGAGGGTGGCCCTGATGATGAAGGCGGACCTGGACCCGATGATGAAGGTGGACCTGGACCCGATGATGAAGGCGGACCTGGACCCGATGATGAAGGCGGACCTGGACCCGATGATGAAGGCGGACCTGGACCCGA
>Ga0075118_10000612_pt1 | contig 30906 bp, 32 predicted proteins | sample AntAceMetag02UKE_FD_69794 | JGI IMG/M metagenome (GOLD analysis project Ga0075118, IMG submission 69794) | Saline lake microbial communities from Ace Lake, Antarctica - Antarctic Ace Lake Metagenome 02UKE | ecosystem: Environmental > Aquatic > Non-marine Saline and Alkaline > Saline | place...
GTGCGTACGACTTCTTCCTTAAACTGTTTGCTGTATGCTTTGCGTTTCATGATCATCTCCTTGGGGTATTGTCCCCAATCTAGATGTCCGAAAAAAGCGGGTTAGTCCACTCTGACCCCATTTCTTCTGACCTGGACTTTTCGTAGCCAAGGCCGAGCACATGAACAATGAGATCAAACCACCAAGAATTACGATTTCTCGCGTTGTTCTAGGTGGAGTACTAGTACTAGGTACACTTGTTGTTCTGCTTTATGCAGTTGAACAGCCTACCCCAGTTACTGCGCTGCAGAATAATCATGGTCCCGTTGTTAAAGAAAATCAGGTCAGGAAGTCTCAACCAGAAAAGAGTAATACTTGCAGTGAAATGGTTGGTCACGCAGAGGACTTGGCGCGGATTAAGGATGTCCGAGATACATGGCTAAGTTCTTACTTCATGAAACTCGTAAGGCTGAATATTGGTCGGAGCCAACTTGAGATGTTGGCAGAGCAAGCGGGTATTTCACCGCTTGATTCAATAGCGGTACTTCCAAAGAAGTCAGGTCTTCTCGTAACTCAGGAAGAATTGCAAAAGGGGCTAAAGAGAGCCTCCGTTGACGAAACAAAAAAACTACTATCACTAGTTGCTGGTAACGAGCTTGCCTATGTTGCGATGCATCTGGGCGCTGACAGTGATCGTAAACTTTACTCAGGCATCCCCTTCTTTACGTTTGTTCTTCACAACTCGCCGGACAAGAGTCCTTACCAGTTATCTGAACTATATAGTCAAGGATTCAATCCAACATTGTTTGATCTTGCAATGACCTTGACTTTAAATCCAGAAGATCAAGTTGTTGCTAGCCTGGTTCAAGAAATTAATGTTTCGTCAGACAACTGGCCTGTGAACGGCAACGCACAAGTTACGCTAATGCTAGCCTCCTTGTTCCTACCAGATGCTCTTAGTCTGTGGGTTAATAAAACTCAAGCTGAATATGATCCGGCCACTAGAGGTGATGTGTTTGATTTCCTACCAACCCCAACAAAAGTGAAGCAAACGGAGGCAGTTCAGACCGTTGAAATACTTCTGAATGCCGGGCAGAGAATTCAGACGAGATTAGGCTACCATCATTTGATGACATGGTTGCCGAGAGACTGGGTCGCTGCGAATGAATATCGTTTAGTGTTACCGGCTGACAAATTGGAGCCAGAAACAGAATCAAATTTAGCAGAACTGGAATCTAAACTAGCTGAGTACACGGCTAGAATTGAAAAGACCAACCAGATTATCGCGCTCTGTCCGCTTGAAATTGAGCGTAGTATCGCGAAAAGAAAGAAGTCGCTCGAAGAAGCGACTATATTCGATAGGGAAAAACAATTCCGGGATCGAGCTCAAAGATTCAAACCAGTTAGTGCACTTCAGAACCTAGCAAATGCCCCCATGGATGCTTCGTTGGGGGTCTATCGAGACAAACTTGTCGAAACTCTACTTGACCGAAAGTGGGAAGAGATTTTTGAAATATTGCCATTATTTACCCAGACTGAACACGCTGATGTCGTATTGGATGCAGTCATGTCTCACGCTGTTCTGAGCAATGCCCCATTTGAGATCGTTGAAAGACTCTTGGAAACTGGTGCGTCCCTGCCAGGCAACTCTCTTGCTCTGATGTCAGTACTTGGGCACTTAGATTTAACCGCTCGACTAATCCCTAGAGGGTTGGATATGAATTTTGTGGACCCAATAGGCTTGAATGCTTTGGGAAGTATCATCTTAAATGCTGATAGAAAACCTAGTGTTTTCAATCCTCTTTTCCCGATATTGCTGGAGGCTGGAGTTGATGCGAAACCCATGGGGGCGTCTTTGGACCCTCTCAATTTTGCGTTGCAGAGAATTACCACGGCTGGATTTACAGTGGAGTATGCAAAACAATTAATTGCACATGGTGCCCCCATCGAGTTTAGTCACGTTCAGCAAATGCAAGCATTGAAGCTAACGGACGAGGCAATATATTTGGAACTCATTTCATACATCCCAGAGCTTGGAACTGAGAATGACTAGAAGTGAGAGTAGGAATCATAAAGCACATTTTTCCAAGATGTTAAAGCATCGCTTTTCGGATTTTTGGGTAAAAAGTCTGGGTTAACAGTTTCTGGGCGTTGGATGGTCAATGACTGTCATGGTGTAATCCGAAGGCGCATACGCAATAAGGTTGATCACTGAGTGCAGAAAGAATTGGGGTCCAGAGTAGAGGGACAGAGTGAATCTCCCCCAGTTTGACGGACAACTCCTAGATACCACAATATTCCAGAGCGAATTCACAATTCGAACCCCCAAAACAATCCCCCAACATCAAATACCGTGGTATCCACAGTATTCGACAATCATAGAGCTATACAGAGATTCCGTACGACGCTTCAATTTTTCCCTAACCACAGGTTACGTGGCTTCCACGGTGGACCATGGGACTATTACGACATTTCTGCCCAGCAGAGATGGTCTTTAGGGTTGCGTGAATCTTGTAAGAACCGCAGAAACTGCGGGGAAACCTGGTAGCCGGAGGTGGAATAGTATGGGGGCGCCTAGCCCACCGACACAGGGATTTTCAATCGTCAGCTCCTAGTTCTAGGAACTTCCCGATTGTTCTACAGATCAATGTAAATGTAGTTATTAGCGGTTTTGTTGTTTTATCAAATCCTCTGATTTTCTACGGTTTTCTGCAGTTTTCTCTTCACCACTACACAGATACTACACAGACAATTTGGGCGCTCTTCTGCAGTTCTGTAGGAGAAAAAATGAGTAACGTGATAAAGCTACAAGGGTTTAAATTTTTCAGAGACCAAAACAATAACGTATACATAGATTGCACCGATGGGAGGTTGAGAACTTATGAGGCCGGTTCGCCCGATATAGAAAACTTGATTGAACTTGCAAATCGGAATGATCGGTTCATCAAAATTTATAGCCAAAAAGAGTTGGACGAAGTCATTCGGCACAATGTGCTGTACGCTAAGTTGAACGGCAAGGTGAGGGTGGTTGGGAAGAGATATCTCAGAATTAAAAATGAGATTATCGTCAATCAGGTTGACCGTGTTTTGAAGATCAACAAGGATTCAATTTGTGAGGTTGACCTAAAGAGAAAGAAGTATAGATTTGTCGAAAGCACTGAAAGGTTGCCGCTCCCCAAGATCTCCAAGGAGGCGACAGTAGAGGACTTTCTTCTACTTAAGAAGTTTCTGCATTTATCTGACGAAGACGATTGGCTCATTGTGGTCGTGCTAATGGTCTATCTGATTTTGGGGTATAGCGAGTTTCCAATACTCGGTATTTTCGGTGATGCAGAGTCTGGAAAGACTTGGATTTCGAGCAGGTTACAGAAATTCCTCGATCCAAGTACTTTCGGAGTAGTTGCTCAAATCAATGATAGAGAGCATCTGGCCAGCACGATTGCATCGTCCTATATCGTGTTCACCGACAATGCTGACTCGCTCACCCGCAAGATGCAGGACTCGCTCTGTATGACGTCCACGGGAGGGACTTTTACTAGGACGAAGAAGTACAAGGACAAAGAAGTACTAGCCTTAAATTTATCGGCGCCGATAGTGATGAATGGCATTGTTAACCCAGTCACACGAGATGATTTACTTAGTCGCATGGTCCTTCTAAAGATTCAGCCTTTGGTGAAAAAACGTTCGCGGACGGGTATGGCTGCGAAATTCGACGAAAATTTTGTCCAAATGTACTCCGGTTTTTTACGGTTGGTGCAGGAGTCCATCATTGAGCTGCCTAACGTTAAGTACACGAAGTCCGAATATAGGATGGTGGACTTTTGTAAAGTTGGCATTGCCGTTGAACGCGTTCTGGGTTTCGAAAAACGGGCGTTTCTAAAAGCCTACAGCAGGAATCAAGAGCGTGGCCTATACGAGTTGCTTGAAGAAAGCGAAATCACCTCACCGCTGCTCCAGTTGATTTCTGGAGGTGATATCGAGATGACTTACGGTCGGTTGCTTAAAGAACTGGACCTGGATTCGATCAAAAGCCCTAAGTCATTGAGTCAAGCTTTGAGCAAGCTTCGAAAGGCTTTTCTTAACATTCACTCGATTCAAATTGAGGAGCGCGGTCACACAAGGTCAGGGAATATGGTTGGAATTTTTCGGCGTAGGTGAGCGTCAAAACTACTCTGGAGTAAGTGGTTGCATAGATCTCACAGCTTCGGTGTTTGATGTCAAATTGAAGGTGTGTCTGAGGTGAGTGAGAGTAAATCGAAGTGTTGTTTGGGGGTTGTATTGCTCAAAATGAGAATTCGTATTGCTCGCTCATCTTCCTCCAGAGGTGGCTGTCAGAGAACTCGGTTGAACTGCTTTACGAAGCTCAACCGAGTTTTGTCTAAGTGATGTGCCTGACTCTTTGCCGGACATCGGCACTTCCTTCGAGCTTCATTGTAACGCTCAGAGGTTTCGGCAGAGTCGACCAAAGCACAGGAAGCGCTGGCGATGATAGGCGGGTTATACGACGTGGAGTGGAAGTTAAAAATGGTCGCGGCCATCACGGATGATTAAATCGTGACGCAACGGCTCGCCTTCATCAGGTCAATACTTGACGTGTTCAAGGTCTGGCTGGATCAAACGTTGATGTCACTATCACAGGTAGGCGGTCTGGCAAAAGCACTGAAATATACGTTGAACAATTGGCAGGCACTAAATCGATACCTGGAAGATGGCCGGCTCAATATCGACAATAAGGCGGCTGAGCGGTTGGTGTGTTGCATTGCCGTTGGCAGGAAAAATTATCTGTTCTTCGGTAGTCATGCAGGCGGCACGCATGCTGTGATTATTTACAGTCCGATTGAGACCTGCAAGGCAAACGGCGTTGACCCGTTCGAGTACTTCAGCGATATCTATGGTCGCATTGCTGATCACCCCAATCAGCAGCTGAATGAATTATTGCCTTACAACTGGAAGCCACTCTAATAACATCTGCGGAGGTGCGCGAGAAGATGTGTTCCCCGGATGCTTACCCACAAGTGTGGATGTAAAAGCTTTCCTGGTTTCTCATGGGCACTTTTCCTCAGTTTATTAGAGGAGGTTTATTGGCTTCTCTGCCTCCAAAACTAACCGTCTGACACGTGGGGTTACTTGTAGATTTCTGAAATTATCGTTGTGTAGTCTAGGTTTTCCCAGCTATCGCTTCCCATGAAGCTCAGATCGAAGCCGCTACCGTCAGCGTGCACCGTCCACTGGACCGATACTGGTGCGCCAGGAGCCCAGAATCGATTCATATAGATTCTAGTAAATTCGGCGAGATACTTATTATCTGACTCCGAGTTCGCGCAGCGGGTCGAGTAAAGAGTCATCGTTTTGCCATTCAACTTATTTTGCGGTACGGGAATCAATTTACAACCGTATAACGAATCTAGAGTGGCGAGTATGGTTGAATCAACACGCCCTTCCTGCTCGACGACTTTAGAGATCATATATGTACTGTATCGGATAAAGGACATGGGGTTGGTTTTGAACTGCTGATTCAGTCCATCTATGACGCTTGTGTGAAGCTGTTCCGAAATCTTGCCGTCAAACTGAACAATCACTTCTCCTCTATCAGTCGAAAAGTTCTGCCATGTTGCGTCATCAAAAGCATACTCAAATGCATTTCCTATGGTGTTCTGTGGGTACTCGTCGAATGCTCCGGTTTTGACGAGCTCCGTTGCTGGGTTCAGTTGTGCAGAGAAAGAATCTGTTATTGCGTCGAGAATGGATTGGGCAGAGGCCTGGCTCGAAAGACTCGCGATCAGCAGCGCTGTAACCATCTTCGTGGTAGTTGAATTAGCCATCGATGTTGTCCCTATTTTGGGGACATTCTCGCACGTCCCTAATATGGGGACAATGGAAAAAACACTACACAGCAACAAAGATCAGAAGCTCAGAGAGTGGCTTAAAGAAAAGCGACTTGAGCAAAATTTAACCATGCGTGAATTGGGCAAACGATTGGAGCGACGTCATCAATTCGTCGGCAAAGTAGAAGCCGGTGATCGACGATTAGATGTCTACGAATATGTGCAATATTGCCAGGCCCTGGGTGTTTCGGAGCAAGAAGGCCTCTATCTTCTAGGTGCCAAAAAGAGCAAGAAATAGCCAAAACTCACCGAATCTGGGCCTCCAGATGGGAAAATTGCCCAATATATCGCATAATTACGCTTAATATAGACAATAATATACCATATATATTCATCATTAGAATATATATGGTATAATTTAACTGTCCAAGTCTCTCTTGGCACAGCGCCAACGCGCGAAAAATCTATCGCCCAAATCACGGGCAAAACCACTATCTAACCAAATCTAAAAGGTATCAAAGCATGAAACTATCTGCATGCGGCTATGTGCTGCCCGTAAGAAAAGTACTTATTGATTTAATCACCTCTGCGCTTCAATCGAAGCCCAAACTAGATCGTGCCGAAATGGTCGTTCTCAATTTTCGTGATCCAAGCTACAGCCCTCAGACTGGTGGATATCATCCAGTCGAGATCGGCATTGTTGACAGTAGAATTGTCTACATCACAGAGTTCTCCTACGTTGGGTGCGGTTCGTTTTCTGAATTGGTGATTGAACTCGACTTTGAGTTTAAGGCTGGGGTCTTTCAACAGATGGGGCATCACTACCCAATAGAAAGAGGCGTCGAGCTTTTCGAGATGTGGCAACGAAACTTTTGCCACTACGCAGGTAATGGCATCTATAGCGTTGAAGTCACATGTTGCTGAGGGCTGCGCTATGTCGAGGAAACTTAAGCCTGTATTGCAAGGCCAGTTGGACGGCTTATGTGGCATCTACGCCATTATCAACGCGCTACGATTTTTGGGTGCCGTTAAAAGCCATGACGAAGCGATTGAAGCATTTGCCTCCATCGTTGATGAACTAGAGCATCAATGCCCCTTGAACGAAAGAATTCTATATGGGACCGAAATTCAAGAGATAGACGTCGTGATGCGAAAGATTGTGAGGCGCCAATATGGATTGCAAGTCTCGACGCCTTTTAGGTCTAGATGCGCCCAGGTCACTTTGGAATCATATGTTGCGGAAGCACGAACTTTTCTACATGAAAACCGAGGGATCATATTCACGTCGTTAGATGGCTTTCACGATCACTGGACTCTGATTCGAGAAGTTACTGATCGGTCGTTTTTACTGTTTGATTCGGATCGAACTTATTGGCTGAGGTTCTCGAACACGTTCGTGTCGAAACGAAAGCCGGATGGATTCAAGCGATTCCATTTACTAACCCCGTATGACACTCATTTCTTGTGGGTCGAATAAAAAACTAACTATTTAACTATGTGATGTGCATGCGATTTTCTTCGCAGGCTTTCGTCTGCGCGTCTACTTATGGAGTAACTACTATGAAAATACCATTCAAGAAAAACCCATTCAAGCGAAATGTTACTAACTCTCGATACGAATTAATTCGTGAAGCAACTCGAGAAGAGATTATCGAAATGGCGGTCAAGTTGATCAACCGCAAGTTTGTTCGCGGTCTTCAATTAGCTTCGCCTCACGACACGCGCAACTTCCTAAAAATCAATTTGGGTGAACAAGAGCGTGAAGTCTTTATCGCAATCTTTGTCGACAACCAACACAGAGTGATTGCTTATGAGGAGCTCTTCTTTGGGACGATTGATGGCGCGTCGGTACACCCGCGTGAAGTCGTTAAGCGTGCTTTGGCTTTGAATGCTGCAGCAGTTGTCTTTGCGCACAATCATCCATCTGGAATCTCTGATCCGAGTCAGGCGGATAAGCGAATTACTGAGCGCTTAAAGTGTTCGTTAGATCTTGTTGATGTTCGTGTGCTTGATCACTTCATCGTTGGTGCTGATGAAATTTTATCTTTTGCTGAGAACGGGCTGATTTAGGCGAAAAAGTTCTCACGTTAATACTGCTTATCGCAATCCAAACCACACAAAAATTGAGACAGTGAAAGCTGTCTATGGAGACACTTATGCCAAAGCTAAACGCAAAGAAGAAATTCGAACAGCATCAAAAATTACTTAGAAAGTCGAAGCAAGATCCAGTGACGCTTTATCTGGAGACGTTGGCGCCGACAGGGCGCAGGTCTGTTAGATATCTGTTGGAGAAGGCATCGAGGCTTCTAGGCTTCTCTGAGGGCGTTACAGAGGTGCCGTGGCATCTGTTTGAGTATCAGCACGTGGTTCAGGTACGGACCAAGATGGTGAAAAGCGGATATTCGATCAACACAATCAATTTGATGCTTGCTGGTATCAAAGGAGTAATCTCGGCGTGCTTTGATCTTGGCCTAGTCTCTGCTGAGGAAATGCTGAGAATCAAGAAGCTTAAGCGCGTTAAAGGTAAGCAATCTGACAAAGGTAGGGCGCTAACTCCATCGCAGGTTGCCCGCTTGATAAAGATTATGGAGAATCAGAGGGGGGTAGTTGGTGTGCGGGATTTGGCGATTGTTTCGGTGTTGCTGGGAACAGGTATTCGGCGGTCTGAGCTCTGTAGCTTGCAGACTGACGACTACAACGCCAGAACAGGTGAGCTGATTGTACGAGCTGGGAAGGGAAGGAAACGTCGAGCTGTGCATCTTCACCTTGCTGTGCGAAAACGTATCAGGGCATGGTTGAATTTGGTGTCGAAGGATTCAGGTTTGCTGTTCGTACGTGTAGTTCGCAATGTTGTGACGATGGATAGTTTGGTTGGCAGTGATGTGTATTCGGTCGTTCGTTCCAGAGCGGAGTCGGCTGGTCTTGGGAGGGTTTCCCCACATGACTTACGCCGAACATTCGTAACTTGTTTATTAGAAGGAGGTGTTGACTTCAATATTGTTAGACAACTCGCTGGTCACGAGAATTTGGAAACGACAGCGAGATATGATCGTCGTGATTCCGTACGTGGGAGAGAGGCTACTAGAAAGCTCGCTGTAATGGGATTGTGAGTCTGGAGAATATGGTTTCGTAAGCAGTTGGTCGGAGGTTCAAATCTTCCTAGACCTTTGTGCAGGTAGTTATTACGATTTTCCGTCGATTTTTGAGGAAGCGTTATCGTATGTTGGCCAGAAGGTTGTCCATTTTGCATTCCAAGAACGTCGAAATATGGTCTGTGAAATAGTTGGAGACGATCCTGCGAAAACGAAACAATTAGTCGATGCCATTATCGAAATCGGATACAAAGTAGAAATGAGAGTAGTAACTGTAGGTCTCGAAGAGGTTCAAGAGCGATTCATACCTTGGTGAGCCTCAAAAGATTATCACCTCAACCTATAATCCGGCATACAAATCTCAGCAGAATTCTATATGCATCTTCAATACGCGGACTAGCGGCAGATCGATTAGCAAGGTACGCCATCACTGTCACCGTCTAGTCGATTCAGCCCGCACTTCTGTAAGTAGAATTTCGCTTCTTCGCAACTCGTCATTTCCCGGCAGTAGCGTTTGGACCCGCATCCCTCATCAGCTTTACCAGAAACAACGGAAGTTGATCTAGACCCGCGTCTCCATTCCCATGGCGGAATAGGATCGGGCAGCTACCAAAGCCCTACGCCCCTCTCGCGAGCCTTAGCTACGTCTTTCCGAAGTGTTTTGTCTGTCATGTATTGCCTGTAGACCCACGCATGTCCTTCGGCAACTAACTCTTTATTGATGTCGCGATCATCCCGCCAAATTTTCCCTATGAAGCGCCCATAGCGATCCCTATCTGTAATGTCTATGTCTACTTGTTCTCTAAAAACCTTCTCAGCGAGCGCCTGCTTAGCTTTATTACCCCACGGTTGTCCCCGTTCGGGTGTATCGATCTCGGCTAACCTAATCTTCATCTGCTGGCGATCAACGAGCAGAACTACGGTGTCATCATCCGTGATCGAAACGATTTCCCCGGTGACTCTTTCAGCGAAGGCGGGAAACGCTATGATCAAGAGTAAAAGTAGTATTAGCCGCATAGGAATCTGCAAACGTTTGCAAATCAGATTACGCCACTCGAATTAAATTTCAACTATTCATCTTGAATGTCTTCAAGCCACCTAATCAATTCATAGCGGGTCTCTAAGAACTCTTGTAAGCCCACTATTTGCTGTTCGATGAGTAGTGCACAAAACTTCTGCTCCGCGAGCATGCTACCGGCATCTACTTCTTCACCACCTATCCACATCGTAGCCATGATCTCACTCGTAACGATACCAAGGGGGAAATTGTGGGTATGCAACAGTGTTATGTATGTCAGCCATTTACTACGGTGTTTGTAGGTTAGGTACAACGGCGAATGCGCGTCCAGACCAATTTCCTATGGCAGCTTTCGCCGATCAGTCGTGGCTGTGTGAAAAGCCCTGACGATTGTGAACACAGGCAATTCATACTGTTTTCCTCATCGAGAAACGTAGAGTATTGAAACTCAGTTGGTTCCAGAACCTAGCATTGTGTAGGCTGGACAGTGTTCTACTTACTGAAGAAGCATAAAACGAATGATACGATTCATTTTACTTGGGATATGGCTCACGTTACTCGCTGCCTGCGCAGTGACTTTTCCCGCGAATTACACTCCACAATCTTTCGTAAAACTAGGGGAGGAGCAAGTCCGATTTGGATCATTCGCATATGTTCCTGCTGTTCAAGGGGAAATCAAGAGTAACGAGGTCCTAACTGCCTCAATTACTCCGCATACCTATCTCAAAGAAGATGTAGCAGATTTCATTATGAGGTCGACGAAGCTTGAATTTGAGAGAGCAGGGTTAACAGTGGCAGATAGTGCAAATATAGAGATCAGCGGGCAGATACTCGAGTTGAGCTTTATAGATTCGATCTTTGGCACAACGTGGAAATGCAGAGTAAACTATACTGTACGCGAAGTAGACTCAGGAAAACTTTTACTCAATCACATATACGAGTCAGCAAAAGGCGGCGGGGTATTTACAGTTAGCTCCGGGGCTATGAGCGACGTAGTCAGCGAAACTATTGAAAAGCTTGTCGCGGACTTAATAGACAGGAAAGTTTTCAGCCTACATAGTGATGGTGCTTCATAATTTTAGTGGTATAGATTCTGGGATTATTGATACCCTTGTGCCAATGCGTGTCGCTTTAAAGATGATGTCCCGAAACACTATTACTACCGCAATCAGCCAGGCGCAGGCACCGCGATGATTTGTACCGGCACGTTGTCGTTAAAGCGCAAACCCGTGTCATGCACGCAATCGTCCGGGCGTTTCTTTTTAGCTTTACTGCGCTGGTAGGTGATTGTCTCGGAGGCCACAGGCTCTGTTGCGACAGGCTCGCCCAGTTGTCTATTGCAAGTCGATATTCAATTGGCTGAGTTTCTCCATCTTGAAGAGGACGAGTCACCACTTTGGTGATATTCACCTAATTCCGTTTTTGAATTTCGAGGGATGTTTACATGATCAAGTCTGCTCTGTGTTTAGTTTTATCATTTTTTTCTATGGCTGCTGCAGCTGACACCTTGTTTTCTTGCGAAGGAAGACTAGATGGTTACGCCTACTATCACCCAGGTGGTCTAGTTCCTGACAAAAGTGTCGGGTGGACAGAAGATGGGCTTGACGTTCAGTACACGGTTACTGATGACGATGCGAATGAAGTTGATGTTCTGTTTGTTGATGCATCGAGAAACATTAAGAGCGCTAAGGCGGCCGGAGCGGCGGTGATATTGTTGGGCGCAACTGATGAAAATATCACCATTTTGACGACCTACAGTGGAGAGGTGGTTGAGGTCTTGCAGTATTTTCGAGAGAGAAAATCTTTGGTTCTTAGCCAGTTCAAAGCTGGAGGGGTCATAAATAAATCCGCAATGTACGAGATGAAATGCAATTAAGGTTGGTTGTTAACTAACGGAACCAAGATGGAAAAGGTTACTTTCGGACTTGGTATACCTTATGTTGAACTAATCAATCGAGCCTGTTGGATACTCCCAAGCCTAATTCGGATGTACACGGCGTGCTGTTAAACAGTAAAGATAGTCCATTGAATTCGCTAAGTTCATGCCCGTGCCTGCCTTCGTCGATGCTATGGGGTGCTGTTGTCTGTTGGATGCTGATCGCTATGAGTGGTGCCTTTGCTCATGGTGGCGGGTTAGATAAGCAAGGAGGGCATCTGAATAGGAAAACGGGTGAATACCATTGTCACCGTAGCCCCTGCTTCCAAGTCCATGAGCAAGTAAAACAGTCTCAAGACGAGGCAGAAAGGAACACCTACTCGACACTGTATGATCGAGATGATTGGAAACACTGGATCGATGCTGATAGGGATTGCCAAGATACTCGAGCCGAAATTCTGATAAGAGACAGCACAGATTCAGTCCGATTCAGACGCTCTAGAAGCTGTAGTGTTGCTTCAGGCATGTGGCCTTTTCCGTACTATGGAGGAAGCACAGAGTCTGCTCGCGATCTGGACATTGATCACGTTGTCCCGCTGAAGTGGGCGCACGGGCATGGGGGTGATCAATGGTCGCCAAATAGGAAAATGATCTTTGCCAATGACCGGCTTAATCTCCTGTCGGTATCGGCTTCTGCTAATAGAAGTAAGGGTTCGAGAGGTCCTGATCAATGGATGCCCAGAGTTAACCACTGTCTATATGCCAAGATATGGCTAAAAGTTATTGAAAAATACGACCTGCAAATACTCTCTTCGGAGAGGATTGTTTTGATCAACGCTTGTGAGTAATCCGGGTGTTTTTTGGGTGTCGTTCAATAGATGCTCCAGCGAGCAGCGGCGAACAGCCATCATATTCCAGTTGGCATTCTGGCGATCTCACGCTCAGTCTAGGACGGGTCCATGTTCCCGCCGACTTATCGCCATCCAATACGTGATGAAGAACAATCGCGTCGTTAGTCTACCATGTAGCTATTTCTTGAGCACATTGATTCAGTGCTTTCATGCATTGGTCAGGAGACACCCGACCAGGGTGCTCGATATTTACTCGGTAGTAGCAGTAGGCACCAACAGATTCACCAGCTTGTGAACCGCTTGCCATGCTCACAATTTCAGCGAACTCTTGCGATTCAGAACCTAACGATTTTCTATGGTTTTCTATTGAGGTCAGTATTTGATTCAGCAATGCACCCTGTCTTTGGCTTTTTACAACAGTCTCAACAATAGTGACGATGGCACCTTCTGGTGTTCCAAGAAGTTGTAGTTTTCCAAGCTCCTTAACTTTTAGGCGCGAACCCATATCGTCGAAACCTCCGTCTCGCATTCGTTGTTCAAGCAATTCACGAATAAGCTCCAGCTTTCTTTTTCCACCAAACATAAAATCAAACACTTACTTTTCTCCTTGGGCTGCAGGTGGGAGTAGTCGCGTATAACAAGGCATTAGATAACCATCTGGTGCCTGTCTAGTGAAAATATAGACTTAACGGAGTATATTCCGGAAAATGGTATCCAACAACCCTAAGCTTAATCTCTACTTCTGTACGTAAGCGGAAGTTCAGTGATGGCTGTCTAATATTTGTTCAGTTGGTCAGCTAACGACCGTGGCTGAGTAAAAAGTCCCTACCATTGTGAGCACAGGCAGTTGATACAATTTTCCTCATCAATCAATCTCTAAATCAGAAAATAGATAAAGATCCGTCACAGCAACAGCTTGTATGACTGTCTCTTTCTAATAACCAAATAACAGAGGGAAATGTTGTGTTGATGTTACTTACTTCGCCAGGCGCACTTGGAGCGCCGCCTAACCTGGCCGTCACAAAGGTTTTGTCAGATTTAAAAACTGGCAGCAATGCAGTTTCCTTAATATCAAACCAGAACGAGCCAGCATAGTTTGATATTCTGTTTACGAACACCAAAGTTCAGTTTGTAAAACATGTTGGCCGTCAAAATGGAAAAATTGTAGCTGGCAATGCAAAAAAACTAGGGCTTAAGCCATATGATGTTATCGTGCCCGCAGTTACTGACCCTGATGTACAGATGGGGAAAAATGGTGGGACCGTCGTAGTTGTCGCAGGGTGGTCTGCTAGTGCAGAGATTCAGGCTTACGGAATATGTGTTCGGGATGCCCAAGAACTACAAGTAGTAATCAATATAGCCACTGCTTGGAAAGGACATTGGTGGTTCTCAGGGCAACGGCCATTTTACGATGTCAAAGCATTAGGCGATTTATCTACCTTCGGAAAGCAGCAAGCCCAAGAAACTTTCGCCGGCCGATTACCGCACACGGCTAAACAGGGTGGTAATAAGTTAACGGCGCTACTAGCAATAACGGCCCGTTCATTGTTGATGGATGGAATCGGGAATGAGCCAAAATTAGCACGGGGGGTTTACCCCTCATCGAGAAATGCCAATAACGATACTGAAGTGCTGAGTGATTTTTCCCACCGCCTAAGGACCACGGTATCGAAAGTTCGTTTAGCTAAAAGAGGGGAACCTCTATTTTTTGCTTTTTCGCGGGTAAGCATCTGACATTTAGGAGTTTGATTGATTTCTCACTTCATTCAGATAATTGGAAAAGATTGGTTTCTCCAAATATTGACGCATCTATCTCATTTCTAACTACGGGTTTTCAATGATCCAGAGATAGAATTTTAACAAGAGCAAATATTGAGGTGGTTACAGCATGCTTAGCATTATCATTCCGTGTTTCAACGAAATGGAAACCATAAAAGAGTTGCTGGAAGCTGTGAATGCCTCTCCCGTTCCGGGAAAGCAAATTATAGTAGTTGACGATGGGTCTACTGATGGCTCAGCTGACTACATAGAGAAAGAATTGAGCTCCCTCTACCAAATCTTTATAAGGCAAGAAAAAAATAGGGGCAAGGGCGCTTCGCTGAGAACTGGTATAGCGCTAGCTAATCAGGACATGGTGGTAATTCAGGATGCAGACCTTGAGTATGATCCGAGGCAATACGAAATGCTTATCGAACCAATTTTGCAGGATCGAGCAGATGTGGTCTATGGCTCTAGATTCATTGGGGCGGCACCCCATCGGGTACTGTATTTTTGGCACCGAGTGGGGAACGGGCTATTGACGCTACTTTCCAATATGGCTACCAATTTGAATCTAACGGATATGGAGACTTGCTATAAAGTTTTTCGACGCGAAATAATACAAAATATCGAAATCGAAGAAGACCGTTTTGGATTTGAGCCTGAAATTACCGCCAAAATAGCGAAGCTGCAATGTAGAGTGTACGAGGTTGGTATCGCATACTACGGAAGAACATACGAAGAAGGGAAAAAAATCAGTTGGCGAGATGGTGTAAGTGCTGTTTTTTGTATTTTCAAATACAACTTGTGGAAAAGATAGGTGCACATAGCAAAGTACTTAGTAATTGGAGGAGCGGGTGCGTGCGTAGACATCACATTCTATCTGGCTCTTGTTTACGGCCTAGATACCCACTATCTGCTTGCCGGCGCAGTAAGTTTTGTTTTTTCGACATTGGTAAATTATTATCTTGGAATTCGTTTCCTTTTTAGGAGAAATACTAGATTTTCATCGACCAAAGAAATGTTTCTAATCTACATTGTTAGCAGTCTTGGCCTAACTTTCCATCAGCTTATTCTCTACACCGCCGTTAGCCATATGGAATTCCACTTGGTATTGGCCAAAATTATTACCATGGGGATTGTTTTTTTCTGGAACTATTCTGCTAGAACCTATTATATATTCGCGGAGGGGAAGAATTCTTGAGCGACGATGGGCATGAGGTAGAACTCTCTAATGATCAAAAAAGAAGCTTCAACCGAGTCGACATTCTTGTTGTCTTAGTCATTACAACTATCGCCTTGTTATTAAGGATTAGAGGAATTGATGCTCAAGGCTTCTGGCACGATGAGTTTTATACCCTAGCTAACCTGAAGGGGTTCGATCTCTACCTTCTCCCAAGTAGTGACTTAAGCTCCACTGCTGCGGCATTGCCTGCCGCGGTCCACATCGCTCCATTATATGAAGATAATTTTTTGGCAAATTTGTGGCGTACTACCCTGCACGAGGGACCACTCCCTCCACTTTACACATTTTTACTAAAGCTATGGGCCGAAACTACAAACTATTCGCCGTACTCGATTAGACTTTTCTCTGTAGGAGTATCTACTCTTTCTGTTCCGGTTATGTATCTAGCGGCCTCGAGCGTTGGTGGTCGGAGAGTCGCAATTCTCGCTTCGTTGTTTTTGGCAACGTCACCATTTCAAGTCTATTTTTCGATTGAGGCTAGAAACTACAGTCTTCTTACGCTTCTTGCTGTTGTTACCACGCTGGCGGCCATGAAGCTTAGAGAAACAGAAAACCTTCGGGTTCCTCACTGGGTTTTCTGGTCTGTGAGCGTATTGCTGGCTTGCCTAACCCACTATTATGCGGTTATACATTGCTTCTTTATGTTTGTTTTCTATGTACTTCCAGGGAGAAGGTTTAGAGATAGTACCGACCTTATCAAGACGCTCATATTTGCTTCAACACCGTTTCTTCTGTTCTTATTTTGGCTTCCTATCTTATATCTACAAGTTAAGATACACGGAGATGGGCATTGGACAGATGGCGCTTTGGGAATATTGCCTTCGTTGCATCAAGCAGGTACCGCTCTTGTGAAACTAATTGGTGGACCGCAAGTCGACCTTCATAAAGTTGAATTTTCCCTTTTGAGCGCGTTGTTGCTGATATGTTTTCTTAAGGTCTTAGTCATGCAAGGAGACCCTTCAGTAAGGCGTTCGCACTGTTTGATTTTGGTCATAATCGCTCATATTGTTTTTGTCTACTTACTAGATTTAGTAATTGATCAAAACACTATTTCTGTCGTTAGGTATTCTATATGCATGGCTATTCCCTTAATTCTTGTTCTTGGGATTGCTAATGCGGCAATGAAACATTTTGGGACTGCGCTAGCCTTGGTTTTTTTACTGTACTCGACCCATGTTTCAATTTTGTTAGGTAATGCTGAAAGAGCGCCAAAGCAAATGCTGCGCGAGGTCAGCAACCACATCAACGAAAACTCAAAGTCAGGTGATTTGGTGGTTGTAACGCCGAATGGACCTTCAATGATTGGCCTTGCATACTATTTGGATAGAGAAACAATGCTAACAGCCGTCCCAGCCAATTCACTCTCTGGCATAGTGAATGCTCCCAATCGCCTAAAAGGCACACGCATTTGGAGCGTTCAACAGCGGCTAGGAGTGGATATAGAATCGTGGGCCGAACCTACCACTCCAGCTGCAAAGTCAGTTGTTAGGTTCGTAGGGGTCGATCTTGCTGAGTATTAAAAAAGATCTAACCCTTTGTGTTTGGTTAGGAATCCTATCATGCACGATACTAATCTCTTCAGGTCACTTTGAGAATCCCGATGCACAGCTCAGGCTTTCTCAGGCATTTTCGGTTATTAACAACGGGACTTTTGAATTGGCTGACGGCGTCGGTAACGTCTCTCATGGGAATATTGCCGAAAACAGTGATGGTGTAAGGTATAGCGTGTACGGTCCTGGGCAAATACTTCTCTTCGCTCCTCTCGCATATCTCTCTCAGGAACTAGTATCGAGCAGAGCATTAGATTCACATTATGTTGCAGAGATACTGGCCGCTTTTTTAGGAATTGTGATACACCTAATTACTGCGATTGCGGTGTTCTATTTCGCTAAAAATATAGGTCGTTCTCGACACGAAGCGATAGTAGTGAGTTCAATTTTTGCGTTTGCAACATTTAATTTACCCTCATCGCGCGATGGCTATGAACACGCTTACGAAGCTTTGTTTCTAGTTCTTTCATATGCTTCCGCAGTTCACTATCGCAATAGAATAGAACGATCTCATGAACCAGTTAGCTCCAGAGCATTCCTTGTTTCCGGACTCATACTTGGACTCGGGCTACTATTTCGTCCTACTACGATCCTCGCCTTTCCAGGCTTGATGATTATATGCCGAAGTTGGAAAAATATGGCTTACGCCACAATAGGTATAATTCCAGGCGGTATATTATTATGTACATATAACGTATTGCGTTTTGGTAGCCCTATCGAAACCGGTTATCAACAGGCTTGGTTGACGGCGAACCCTGGGCTTATTAGCGCCTCTGGCTTTGATCTGGCTAGAATGATTCCTCAAGCCTTTTCACTTTGGTTAAGCCCCGGTAAAGGCATGCTGTTCTTTTCCCCAATCCTACTCGCACTAGTTCTTTTCCCGTTATCAAGCCGAGTTAAAAAAACATCGGTCGTCTGGGCGATCGTCGTAACGGCTGTCATTTATTCGCTCTTTTACGGCGCCAATTTCGCGTGGCATGGGAGTGCATGGAGTTGGGGGCCTCGCTACCTTATCCCACTTACTCCCCTTTTAGTTCTGCTAATCCCTATTCCAAATCAAAAGTCTTATGATGGGAAAGCTATAGCTATCCTCGCTATTTTCTCGGTTCTGATTCAAATTGCAGCAATACTAACTAATTACAAAAGACACCTATTGTCTACCTACATAGAGAGACCTGCGGCATTTCAGGACGGGAGCATTTTTTATGATTTTGACTTGAGCCCGATTGCAGCATTACCAGACAATGTCCTTCATCTATTTCAACGGTTATCGGATACCGACATGCTTTTTACATATTTTAGCCCCGGTCCTTGGATGAACGAGGCAAGAATAGTAAGTATCGGGACGATGCTTGATTCAAGCATCGACATGAACAGTTTTGATGTTTGGTGGATGCGATTACAGTATTTTCCGATCCCAGAATCTATTCGTCATGTAGTTCTTGCTTGCGGTATATTTTCGATGCTTGTTTTTCTTTTCTGTTTGGTAAATCTGCACCGTAAAAGTCAATTATGACTCGCTGGCTCTACCTTATTATAATAGTTGGAATTCTTTTGCGAGTTAGCGTTTTTCTCGTGTCCCCTCCTAGTAATTCTTACGACGATCACCTTGAGGCGGTCTCAAAAACCATAAATTCTCTCGAGATCAATCGACGTGTTGACCCATGGGAATGCTGGGAATGCTATCAACCGCCACTGTACTATTTAGCCGGATCAATCGTCGCCGGTGTTAGTACTCTTTTCTTTGATGATATTTTTGTTTGGAAATTGGTGCAGTCACTTAGCGTATTGGCTTCTATTTTGACTCTTGTCCTTACGAGCGTAGCCATCAAAATAGCTATCCCACGGCGAGAGAGCCTACCTGTCGTATACGCTTGCGTTGCTGTTATAGCAGTACTTCCCCGAGCGCTTTACTCCTCTGCAATGCCTACGAACGACGCTTTCCTAGAAGCCAGCGTAGCAACTGCTTTGGTTGGCTATTTATTCGTTGCGAGAAGCAATGAACAGGTTCGGTTAGGCATCATTCTTATATCCGCTGGCACAATAGCCGCATGTTGGACTAAGCAAAGTGGCTTAGTGCTGCTAGTTCCCTTACTGGGCATGATGTGTTTCACATGGTCGGGTTTATGGACCCCACCTAGAGGGCTTACAAAAAATATTGTGCTATCAACCGCGATTGTTACCTTGTTCGTTTCTGGAATTGATGAGCTTTGGCGATTTAACAAGTCCGGAATATTTCTGGTGAGCAACCAGCAATATTTTTCATATGCTGTAAATCAACTTCCAGGGGCTATCGCAAACGTATCCTTTTTCGATTTCCGATTTCGCGAGGTTTACGAAAGTGTTTTTATGAGCTCAACCACATTGGATTCATTCTGGACCGAGGTGTTTTCGAGGTTTTGGTTTGATTATGAAAGACGTTTTTTTCCAGTCAATGATTATTCTATCTGGATGGGCCGAATTTCTTACATTGTAGGCGCGGCAGTTACTTTTTTTATTCTATATTTCTCGCTCGTTGAGCTAGCCAGCAAGCCCTTTGACTTGACTAAACTAGTATTAGTTTGCTTCGCGTTGGCATTTCTCACCGTACCGATTCTGCAAACGATTCGTTATCCCTATTTTTCATCTATGAAATCCGCTTTTATTCTGCCTGGCCTTCCCGCCATACTCTGTTTGACAGCAATAGGTTTAGCCGGGTTGCAGACCGTTCGTGCAATTAGGGTTATGGCTTGGATTGTAGTCGGGTTCTTACTCACATTTGGTGTCCTTCATGCATCGTCTCTGGCTTTACTCAGTAGCGAAGCTTGGAGTCAGGGGCTTTCTGGCCCGTTGTGGCCGCTGCCGAAGTTGCGCTAATTCGCGGTACTCTTGACAGCCATTCTATCCAAGTTTCAGCCGCTTTTTTGGCATCTCCCGACGCTCTCCATAGCCCAAGCTTGTGATGCCATGTCTCGACAGCGGTTTTGCACGGTGGTCCGCCTTTATTGCTCCCGGTTTCTTGAGAAACATAACCGTCCGTGGTCGAAATCCAAACCAATAGACTTGCCGAGACCCCATTAGCGGCCTGAAGTATCCATTCGACGTATTGTTTCTGTAGGCTCGCATCGCTTTCACTGGACGGCCAGCCGGTTTCAAATATGGCTACTTTCGTGCTGGAAGGGATGACCGATGATAGATAGTCATCGGGTAAATCATCCGGATGCGAAAAGTACTGGCAGGGGTAAACTGATAAACCTAGGATGTCTAGAAGTGGGCCAAAAGCGCGAATTATCGTTGATTCTGCTAGTGAGTTTGTAGAACCGTTATCATTTACTATTTGTTCGAATTGAAAGCTAACACTCACCTTTGTCGTGGGTGATTTCCTTTTTGCGATTCGGTAAGCTTTTTCATAAGTTGCGACAAAACCCCGAAATATTTCGGGATTTTTAATGGCCATGAAGTCAACCTCAACGCCAAGAACTAAGAAGTTTGGCCGATATTTGTCAGCTAAAATCGCCACGTCAGAAAGAAACCTAGTTTCAACCCATTCTTCTTGAAAAGACCAATGTTTTTTATCGGAGCCTAGAAGAACATTTCTGTCTCTGTCCATCCAGTCTAGAGCGATGGTTAAAGGTCTCTTGTGGCTTGCAGCGATTCGCCCCATCCATATTGCATTCCGATGTGCCGACTCCACTAGAGGCGACCAAGGAATTTGTAGCAACAGGTGTTCGCTGTTATCTAATGTAATACCCACGCCCTTCTCTACAACAAGGTCGGTGTTTTCTTGCCTTTGTGGAGGCCAATAAGCCAGCCCCATCTCGAAGTGTCGCGATCCTGTGGAGGGTGACCTCTCAACTTGGCCAGCGAGCAAGCTCCAAACGACATATCCCAAAAAAGCTAGACCTAATATTTTGGCGATGAATCGCGCAACAACTGGACAGGAGTAACTTTTCAATATGCCTCCTAGATTCCTATTTCAAACTTACAAGCCAATACAATCAGCTCAGCTTTATGCCAAGTTGCTGCCCTAAGAAACTGAAAAATGTACCAAATCTCGCTGATTTTAGAATGTAAAGGTTAGTCGGCTAACTATCAATTGCGAGGTATGCTTAGGAAGTAACGACTGCCTAGTACATTAACGTATCTGACTAAATATCGATGTCATAAACACTAAAATGTCGCCAGTAATTATATTTGGCTGCTTGCAAGTAGATCTTTTTTCACCAAAGCATTTGAAGTTGTCCCGATAGGGACTTGTGCAACTTAGCTTTATTATCTAACGATCCAAAATTTGTAGTTCAGTATCTTATCGATTAAGGTCATCGAGATACAGTCACTAATTTCTCGTATGGCCAAGCCGTCTAGCCTAGCTCTGTGTCTAAGCTGCGTACTTCCTTAAAATAGTCGTTAGATACTAAGTGAAAAAATGATAAACGATAAAAAAGTCGTCGTGGTGTTGCCTGCGTATAATGCGGCTAAAACACTCGAGAAAACCGTACGGAAAATCCCGCCAGGTATCGTGGATGAATTAGTACTTGTCGATGATGCGAGTGAGGATTCTACTCTCGAAATCGCCAAATCGATGGGCATTATTACTATAAGACATAGTGAAAATCTTGGTTACGGCGCCAATCAGAAAACTTGCTTTTCGGAAGCCCTTCGATTGGAGGCAGACGTAGTCGTTATGCTGCATCCAGACTATCAGTACAGCCCTCTGCTCATCCCCGCAATGGCATCTATGGTTGCTGTCGGCCAATACGATATAGTACTCGGCTCACGAATTTTAGGGCGAGGCGCACTATCCGGTGGCATGCCAATTTATAAATACATTTGCAATCGAGTACTTACATTTATTGAAAATATATTGCTGAACCGGAAGTATTCTGAGTACCACACAGGCTATCGTGCTTTTAGCTATAAATCACTGCAAAGCATACCTTATGAAAATAACTCAAACGATTTCATTTTCGATAACCAAATGATTGCACAAGCTGTTTACCTTGATTTAGAGATTGGCGAGATCTCATGTCCCGCTCACTATGATCCGGATTCATCTTCGATAAACTTTGTTCGTTCCGTCAAGTATGGTGTCGGTGTATTGATCACGGCAGTATCTTATCGTCTCAGTGTTGCGGGCCTATGGAATTCCAAACTTTTCTCTGAAAAGAGTGGCGCGCAACCTTCTCCGAATCCCTCTGAGCTGGATAGAGAAAAATAGAAGGTAGATGATGGCCATATAGGGCAGACTTTGGCTACGAGCGTGAATTGCAATAAGCCATACTTATTTACCCATGCCCTATGCCAAGGCCCACCTCTGTAGCCTAGCTTACTCGCTTAACAGGCTCTCTATTACTGGCTGTCGGGATCAGTTTTGCGATTGACGGGTCTATCTAAACTCTAGGGCTGACCGTCTTAGATCATATGGTCAAAATAACTTATAGTTTTCAAAAGTCCCTCTTTGAGTGGCGTTACCGGCTCCCAACCTAACGCCTCCTTTGCAAGGTTAATATCAGGCTGACGTTGTTGTGGGTCATCTGAGGGCAATTGCTCGTTGATAAGCGGCGAACTCGAGTTGGTCAATTCGATAACCAGTTCAGCCAGCTCACGTATAGTGAACTCCACTGGGTTACCCAAATTGACAGGACCAGCGAATGATTCCGGAGATTTCATCACACGAACAAAACCCTCGATCAGATCATCGACATAACAAAAGGAGCGAGACTGATCCCCATTCCCATAAATTGTTATGGGCTGCCCCTTAAGCGCCTGAACTATGAAGTTGGAGACGACCCTGCCGTCGTTTGGGTGCATCCTGGGGCCATAGGTATTAAAGATGCGGACAACTTTTATGGCTAAGTCATGCTGTCTCCTATAATCAAAGAACAGGGTCTCCGCACAACGTTTTCCTTCGTCATAGCACGCGCGAATTCCGATTGGATTCACATGCCCCCAGTAATCCTCCGTCTGGGGGTGAACCCGCGGATCACCATAAACTTCACTGGTAGAAGCCTGAAATATCTTGGCCTTAACGCGCTTGGCTAACCCCAGCATATTGACAGCGCCGATAACACTCGTTTTAGTCGTTTGGACCGGGTCATGTTGATAATGAACCGGGGACGCCGGGCATGCTAGGTTGTATATTTCGTCAACCTCGACATATAGCGGAAAAGTAATGTCATGGCGCATTAGTTCGAAGCGAGGATGATCTAGAAGATGTAGTACATTCCCACGAGTACCGGTAAAGAAATTATCCACGCAGAGTACATCGTGACCATCATTTAGTAGCCGCTCACACAAATGTGTGCCCAAGAAACCTGAACCGCCTGTAACTAAGCTTCTCTGCCGACTATGATTTTTCATTCATTTATCTCTCTTCCATCGTCCACTTGCAACCTTAGGTCGCCGACCTATTTTTGACTTCCCGCTCGAAAACACCACATTTAGATGCGTTTTCGATTTCAATAAGGGGTTCCCGTTGCTAGTGCCACGTCCACTGAGAATCTGAAAGAAAAACGTCGTAACACTATGTAAAACAGTTAAATCCGTCTTATAAGCTGCAATTTCCTGCAGACCCTTCTTCTAGTTTAGCCTGCCAATCTCATGTTATGTACTTTTGGTTTTTTCAGTGTGTACGTTTTCGAAATTGTTTGATGCTTGTCCGTTTGGTTTCTCAGCTCTAGAAAGGCTCCCATCGGCCTCACATAAGCTAGCGACTCGTTGCATATGTAATGATTTCAATAGGCGCCTACGCGGTACTGGCTTTTTCAAACTCCCAAGAATAGAAATATCCTTGTCAGCTTTACCACATTCTTTATAGAGGGATTATGCCGTTCGATCTAGCCTTAGGTCTCCGTGCTGAAAGTAGGCCACCAGTATGCTTTATCTGCCGGTTATTCACCCAGATTCTCAGTGCGTTGCCGATGTAACAGGGCCCGTTGTCTGATAAACGACTCGAATTGCGCCCTACTCATTACCCGCTAAAGTTCACGTTCCAAGATACCAGCCACATCGGGAGCAGTCGACACCAGTTTGATGGTATTAGGCAAGTAATCACGCAGACTCGCCGGGCGCTGGAACTCGTCAGTCGGTATGAACTGAGGGTTTATAATCACGTCACTGGTCCTGAGACTAGGATATACAATGGAGTCTGAGGTAGAGTCATCCTGCGTATAGGCAATATGCTAGGCGAGTGCTCTTGAAATCAGATCAGGATGATCCAAGGTCATATCTACGATTATGTCACGAGAGGCAGTATAATCTATACTCGAAATGGATACCCGGCACACATGAACCAAACTCCTCTCGTTGTAGACTTAGATGGAACGCTCGTCTATACGGATACACTGCTTGAGTCTCTAATCATGCTGATCAAGCATAGTCCGTTCGTGATTTTCGCCCTTCCTTTTTGGCTGCTCAGGGGCAAGGCATACATGAAACGGAGACTAAGTAATCTGGTTGTGCCCAATCCAGCACTTCTCCCTTATAACTTAGAGTTAGTTAGCTGGCTTAGGGAGCAGAAGGACTCTGACAGGGAGCTCATACTTTGCACCGCCGCCGACCAAAGGATTGCCGAGGGTGTCGCCAGTCACCTTGACCTGTTCAGCCTAGTTTTAGCCAGCGATGGTCTACGCAATATGAAGGGAACCAACAAATGTAAGGCGTTAATGGAGCTTTTTCCTACCCAGGGCTTTAGCTATGTAGGGGACACAAGAGCTGACCTTGCGATCTGGCAAGCCGCGAGCAGTTCGATCGTTGTCAGTAACTCTCTGGCCCTCAAAAACTCGGCCCGCAAAGTGTGCCCCACTGAAAAGGAGTTTTCTAAACCAAAGGTTAGCCTTAGTGGTATAGCGAGACTATTGCGGGTCCACCAGTGGTCCAAGAACCTACTCCTGTTAGTCCCCGCAGTAGCTGCGCACCAGATCGGACAAATTGACCTCATAATTACACTGGTACTTGCCTTCGTCTCATTTAGCCTGTGTTCTTCCGCTGTATATATTGCCAACGATCTTATAGACTTAGAGAACGATAGGCGACACCCTAGAAAACGCGATCGCCCTTTTGCATCTGGCCAGATATCTATAGCCTCAACGTCGGTACTATTCCCTCTCTTATTGACCCTGAGCGCAGTACTTGCCCTGAAAATTGGCTCAGGGTTTGCCTGGGCTTTACTGTCGTACTTCGTATTGACCTGCGCATATACAGTGTTTCTCAAGAGAATCGTACTGCTGGACTGTCTGGTTCTCGCTGGAACCTACACACTGCGCGTTATCGCAGGAGCTGCAGCTATATCAATGGGTGTGTCCTTCTGGATACTCTCGTTCTCAGTATTCCTTTTTCTTTCACTGGCATATCTGAAGCGTTTTGCAGAGTTACAGGAAGTTGCAGACGAGAATCAAACAACTAGTTTGCACGGGCGGGGCTATCACCATGGCGACAGCCAGTTTGTACAAATACTAGGAATTGTTGCTGGTTTTATTTCCGTACTAGTACTGGCGCTTTATATCGACAGTACGGCCAGCGCACAATTATATCGCAAACCAGAAATAGTCTGGGGCGCGGTGGTAGTGCTGCTCTATTGGGTGAGTTGGGTCTGGCTCAAGGCATATCGCGGCGAAATGCACGATGACCCAGTCGTCTTTGCCATTACTGACAGGGTTAGCCTTGCGTGCGGCCTGCTCTTTGGTGGCATCATTCTATTGGGCACCGTTGGGGTAAGCCCATGAAACTCTCATCGTGGGGCAGGCTAAGTTTTGAAGATTATCCGACAACATCATTGTCCAGAGAGGTCAATAATCCGCAGTCACTGAAGTTGACCGATGGCGAAACCGCCATCGTTTACGGTATGGGTCGAAGCTATGGCGATGTTTGCCTTAATCCTGGCGGTAATGTTTTCCTGTCTCGCGGATTGGACAGGCTCTGCAGTTTTGACGCAATTTCAGGCGAGCTAGTTTGCGAGGCTGGGGTTTTACTGAAAGACATACAGGCTCTGTTTGTACCTAGAGGTTGGATGCTGCCGGTATCTCCAGGCACACAATACGTAACCATAGGCGGCGCTGTCGCTAACGATATTCACGGTAAGAATCACCATTCACATGGGTGTTTCACAAACCATGTCAATTGGATCCGACTGGGCCGCACGGAGGCTGAAGATATTATCTGCTCTCGTAATACGGAAGCCGAATGGTTTAATGCTACTTGCGGTGGCCTCGGGCTTACCGGCGTTATCAAAGAGGTATCGCTTCGCCTGAGGCAAGTAAGCAGCAGCTGGCTAGATACAGAAACTCTAGTTTACTCTAGCCTCGCTGAATTTTTCCAGCTCAGCAAAGATTCCGAGGACAGCTGGGAATACACGGTTTCCTGGGTCGACTGCAGTTCTCGTAAACTTAACCGCGGAATTTTCATTCGGGCAAACCATAGCCACACGGAGGCCCGGAGTAATTCTAAGAAAAGAAGAGTGCGCATGCCGATAGTGCCACCTATTTCTCTGGTCAATCGGATGACGCTTGCTGCTTTCAACGAATTCTATTTTGGCGTGCAGAAACTAAAATCAGGATTGGGTAAAAGCCACTACCAAACTTTTTTCTATCCTCTAGATGGCGTTTTGGATTGGAACCTCATGTATGGCCCACGAGGATTCTATCAGTATCAATTGGTGGTCCCCTATGTATCTGGCTTATCTGCGATTGAGACAATACTTACTGAGATAGCTGCGTCTGGGCAAGGCTCCTTCCTTTCTGTATTGAAGACTTTCGGAGATATGCCATCCTCCGGGTTGCTGAGCTTCCCCATGGAAGGCTTAACGCTGGCTCTGGATTTCCCTAACAGGGGTGAAAGCACGCTGCATCTCTTTCAGCGACTTGATGCTATCGTGGCCGAAGCGGGAGGAAGGTTGTACCCCGCCAAAGACTCAAGTATGTCACCGTCCTTATTTTCCGAGGGCTACCCGCTCCTGAGGGATTTTCTACCGTATCGAGACCCGGGCCTGAGTTCCGGCTTATCAAAACGGTTAATGGGTTGGTGAATTTTAAATGAAGCGTTTCATCATAATCGGTGCCACCTCGTCTATAGCCGAGCACTGTGCCCGGCTCTGGATTGAAGAGGCAGCAATTGACTTAACTCTTGTCGCTCGTAATGCAGCGCGCGCTGAATCTATAGCTGCGGACCTTAAGTTGAGGAACCCAGATTCTATAGTAAGAGTGAGGACCGGAAACTTCGCCGACCCTGAATCTATTCAAAGCCTTGTAGACCAGGTATTGGAGCAAGGTCGAGCGGACTGCGTGCTTATCGCCCACGGCTCTCTGCCCGACCAAACCGTCTGTCAAAAAAACCTTGCCGTCAACGCAAGAGAGTTATACATCAACGGTATTTCTCCAGTGCTGTTCGCTGAAGCTTTTGCAAACAGCATGGTCCGCACAGGTGGTGGCAACATCGGGATTATCGGCTCCGTGGCAGGTGATCGCGGACGAAAGTCCAATTATGTCTATGGTGCGGCCAAGGGCCTAATCACCCGATATGCACAGGGTTTACAACATCGCCTGGACGGCACAGGGGTAAGGGTCACGCTGATCAAGCCCGGACCCACCAGAACGCCGATGACTGAACATTTAGCGAACAGCCAACCTAAGCTTGCCGATGTAGGCACAGTAGCAGGTACAATTGTCGAGGGTATGGAAAAGGGCCATGGTACAGTTTACTCACCCGGAAAATGGCGAGTTATCATGATGATCATTCGCCACCTCCCGCATTTTATATTTAGCAGGATGGACATTTGAGCGGGCTGAAAATTGTATTGCCCGGTGGAGCTGGATTGGTTGGTCAGAATCTTATTCCACGACTTAAGGCCCGTGGCTATAAAGATATAGTAGTTCTTGACAAGCACACGCATAACCTGAATATACTTCAAGACCTACATCCAGATGTACTTTGCGTGCAGGCTGATCTTGCCAGCGAAGATGAATGGGCGCTTCATTTTTCTGAAGCGCATGCGGTCGTTATGTTGCAGGCGCAGATCGGTGGACTCCATTGGGAAGAGTTCATTCTGAACAATGAATTGGCCACAGGAAATATACTGCAAGCCTTTAGGCAACATCAAGTTTCTCGGCTCATCCACATAAGCTCCTCTGTGGTTGAATCGACAGCGGATGACTTATACACCAAAACAAAAAGGAACCAAGAACGTATGGTGTTGGAAAGCTCCATAACTTGCCCCATTTTGCGTCCCACTTTGATGTTTGGCTGGTTTGATCGCAAGCACCTTGGTTGGCTATCCCGGTTTATGCAACGGGTACCAGTGTTCCCGGTACCCGGAAATGGTCGTTTTATGCGCCAACCCTTATATGTTGGGGACTTTTGCAAGATCATTATAAGCTGTCTTGAGGACGATGAAATCAATGGAATTTATAATATTTCGGGGCATGAGAAAATCGATTACATTGACCTTATACGCGAAGTCAAACTGGCCTCCGGCGCGACGACTCTCATCATGAAGATACCTTACCGGCTATTCTACGCACTGCTATGGACCTGGGCTCTGTTTGACAAAAACCCACCCTTCACAACCGAACAATTAGTGGCACTAACAACCAGTGACGAATTTGAGGTTATTGATTGGCAAACTATTTTTCGCGTTGATAGTACGCCATTGGCGGCTGCACTTGCAGAAACTTTTACACACCCTGAATACAGCACAATCGCACTGGAGTTTTAATTTTGCCCGATAAGATTGCAGTTCTCGGTGCCGGACCGATGGGCCTGGCTGTTGCTTACCAACTTTTGCAGGAAGGTCATATACCAGTAATCTTCGAGGCCGACGATCGTGTTGGCGGCATGACAGCCTGTATGGACTTTTCAGGCACTCAAATTGAACGCTACTACCACTTTCACTGCACATCAGATACTGGGTTTCTTCAACTGCTTGATGAACTTGGCATAGCAGATATGATGAACTGGACCGAAACCCATATGGGCTATTGGTTCAATAATGAGTTACAGCCTTGGGGCAATCCAATCGCACTTTTACGTTTTCGGGGACTATCCCTACTAAGCAAGATTCGCTACGGTCTAATGGTGTTCGTATCTACAAAACGGAAACACTGGAAGGACCTTGACGAAGTGGAAGCGACCTTCTGGGTAAAACGCTGGGTGGGAGAGGAGGCCTATGAAATTTTGTGGCGAAAACTCTTCGAATACAAATTCTACCACTTCACGGGCAACCTTTCGGCGGCCTGGATATGGAGCAGAATTCGCCGTCTGGGAACATCTCGCTATAACTTATTTAAGGAAAAGCTAGGTTATCTGGAAGGTGGTTCCCAGACGTTACTAGACACGTTGCAAGCCTATCTCGAGGCAAATGGCGCGGAGCTGAAACTGGGCTGCCCGGTTTATAGAGTGTTGATCGAAGAAGGTAGCGTTGTCGGCGTTAAGACTAGCGAGGGCTCCGAGCAATTCTCCAAAGTCATTAGCACCATTCCACTACCCCACGTACCACGTCTGATACCAGACCTGCCGGAAGAGATTCTAGATCAATATCGCGCAGTTAATAATATTGCCGTGGTGTGCGTTATCGCTAAACTTCGCAGGCCATTGACTGTCAATTTTTGGGTAAACATCAATGATGACGAAATGGATATCCCAGGACTGGTGGAGTACAGCAACCTCCGTCCTTTGGATAGCACCATCGTATATGTGCCATTTTACTTGCCCAGTGATCACGAAAAATATGACGAAGCGGACGTCGTTTTTACCGATAAAGTAAAATGCTATTTAAGGAGGATTAATCCGGATTTGGCGGAGGAGGATTTTCTCGACATCCGAGCTAGCCGATATCGTTTCGCTCAACCAATTTGTGAACCAGGCTTTCTCGCAAAACTGCCACCAATAGCTCTTCCAGTAAATGGCCTTTGGGTAGCGGATACCTCTTTTTACTATCCTGAAGACCGTGGTATTTCAGAAAGCATAGATCTCGGCAGAGACCTCGCAAGAATCGCGACCGCATGTTGAGACGTTTTCTATCACCACAGTTTTTAAGCTTCTTGATGGTGGGAACGACCGCCGCAAGTGTAAACTGGCTGTCACGACTCGCTATGGCTCAATGGATGTCTTTCACTATCGCCGTACCAGCTGCTTACGCTATAGGAATGATTGTAGCTTTTGTACTTAACCGAATTTTTGTTTTCCCAAATGCTGACGAGCCGACAGAAATTCAAATCCGCCGATTCATCATCATCAATCTAAGTTTTATACCGCTGGTTTGGGGTGGAGCGCTCGCTTTGGTGGAATTGCTTGGATCGTTCGGACTTAAAATCTACGTGGAGGAGTTGGCCCATGCTCTGGCTCTAGCTCTTCCGGTGCTTGGCACTTTTTTACTATACAAATATTTTGCATTCAAGGAAGCGCAAAATTACTAGAACTACAATCAGCCTAACGGAACCAGCAGCCAGAAAAATATCCAATCAGAAGTAGTACATAATTCTATTGTACTTTCTTTACTTTGGTTCAAACCTGAAGCGCCTTACCGACAAATTCTGAGAGGACGCTGGATTTGAACCACTTACCATTCCTAAGACACTCGCCAGCCAGTTTTACGGTATTGCCAAATTAATTATTCAAGGGCCCCGGAACGTGTCAACCTCATATAGACAGTCATTTCAAAGATAACATCGATTTCACGTAACCCGCGGCAGTAAGTGTCGGGAAGTTAACGCGGTCATCAATAATGACACCATCTTCATCT
>Ga0075118_10000622_pt1 | contig 30611 bp, 17 predicted proteins | sample AntAceMetag02UKE_FD_69794 | JGI IMG/M metagenome (GOLD analysis project Ga0075118, IMG submission 69794) | Saline lake microbial communities from Ace Lake, Antarctica - Antarctic Ace Lake Metagenome 02UKE | ecosystem: Environmental > Aquatic > Non-marine Saline and Alkaline > Saline | place...
AAAAGAAGTAGAAAAATTGATAAATTACCGACCTATTAGAAAGTTCAATTACAACAACCCTATTGAAACCCTAAAAAATAAAACTGTTGCACTTATCGGTTGAACTCAGCTTATAAACTTAATCATAAAAAATAAAAGAAGTTGTTCCTACAACCCAAAAAGATGCTCATTGAGCTGCTTCAGCGCACGCTCCTTGTTTGCGCTATCGGTTAGTAAAGAGATGTTATGACGGCTTCCACCGTAAGAGATCATTCGGATTGGAATATCAGATAAAGACTCAAAGGTTTTATTCACGATGCCCTTTTGCTCGGCTACGAAATTCCCAACTACACAAATGATCGTCTGGCCCTTATCCACTTCAACCTGACCAAATTGGCTTAGTTCACGGATAATTTTTTCTAGGTTTTCATCCTCGTCAATCGTTACAGATACGGCTACCTCAGAGGTAGTAATCATATCGATCGGAGTGCGATACTTCTCAAAGATCTCAAAGATCTTTCTCAAGAAACCGTAAGCCAAAAGCATGCGCGTAGACTTTACTTTGATTGCGGTAATCCCATCTTTAGCGGCAATAGCTTTCACATCAGCCGGGCTGGTTGACTTGCTAATCACAGTGCCCTTCGCCTCAGGCTGCATAGTATTCAGCAGTTTCACAGGAATACTATACTTCTGTGCTGGCCAGATAGATGCTGGATGAAGAATCTTTGCGCCAAAGTAAGCAAGCTCGGCTGCTTCATCGAAAGACAGTTCAGCAATGGGGTAAGTCTTATCGACCACCCGTGGGTCATTGTTGTGCATGCCATCAATGTCCGTCCAAATTTGTATCTCTGAGGCACGACAGGCTGCTCCAATCAACGAAGCGGTATAATCACTCCCTCCACGATGGAGGTTATCAATTTCTCCTTTATAGTTCTTACAGATATAGCCTTGCGTGATCAGCAATGGTATACCCTGATATTCTTTCAGCTTCTCTGTTAAGCGATTGGCAGTTATGTCTAAATCTGGCTCACCCTCTTCATTGGTACGCATGAAGTCAAGCGCAGGCAAAAGGGCAGCATTGATTCCGGTTTCTTGGAGGTAAAGGGTAAAAAGCTTGGTAGACATCAACTCACCCTGCGCGAGAATGTCTCTGTTAAGGGCTTCGTTAAAGGAAATCTTAAGGGTTATGCTAAAGAATTCAAAGTGTTCATTGATAACGGCATTGGCTTCCGTTCGCTTTGCTTCGGTGGACAATAGGTCTGAAATGAAACTAATGTAGTGCGCCCGCAGGATCTCAATTTTCTCTCTTGCAGCTTCTTTCTTGTCTCCGGCAAGGGATTCCCCTATGCTCACAAGTGAATTGGTAGTTCCAGAAAGAGCAGACAATACCACAATCTTTGGTTCATCATTACGGGTAATGATCTCCGCAACAGATTTCATGCGATCTGGCCTTCCAACGGAAGTGCCGCCAAACTTTAATACCTGCATGTTTTTAAGATTAAAAACCTAACATCTTGATGGCTGTAATAGCTGCTTCGTCTCCTTTGTTGCCGTGCTTTCCGCCAGCCCTGTCCAACGCTTGCTTCTGTGTGTTAGGCGTTAAGACACCAAAAATTACTGGTTTATCATACTTCAAGGAGACGTTCGTAATACCATGTGCCACAGCATCACAAATGAAATCAAAGTGCTTGGTTTCACCTTGAACCACACAGCCGATACAAATAACAGCATCAATGATTTCCTCTTTGGCCATCCACTGAGCCGCTAATGAAAGCTCAAAACTTCCAGGAACGCTCTTTCGAAGGACATTCTCCTTTTTAGCACCATGACTAATCAAAGTCTCATAAGCACCTTGGTAAAGGGCTTCGGTCACTTCTTCATTCCATTCAGACACCACAATAGCAAATTTGCTCTCGCTAATGTTCTTCACATTCTTACTGGTGTAGTCGCTAAGGTTTTTTACGCTTGATGCCATAGTTCTTTAAACAAAAAAAGGTAAGACTTTACGCCTTACCTTCTAATTCAATTTCTTTTAAAATCAATTTCCGGCAAGGACTTCTAGTCTAGCCTTATGTTTTCGAGCCTCAGTATATTCTTGAGATTCTTTATAGTCAGTAATGATTTTCTCTAAAGCCTTAACTGCTGTAGTAAGGTCAGAAGACTTCTCGTATGCTAAAGAAGCACTTAACAAATAACCTGGCGAAAAGAACTCATCGTTTACAGTCTCTGCCGCATCCATATAGTTTTTACCAGCAGTTGTAAAGTTACCTTGCTCCATGTAAGCATCGCCTAATAACTTGTTAGCTCTAGCCTGAACAATCTCTTCTGAAGTACTGAACTTCTCTAAGTATTCGATTGCTTCAGCGTAGTTTCTCTGCTTGAGGTAAGAAGCACCTGCGTAGAAATGTGCAAGGTTAGCTACTTCAGTACCGCTATAGATCTCAATGATATCTAAAAAGCCAAGGCTTCTACCGTCACCGAGTAATCCAGATTCGATACTATCATTTTCGTAATAGTACTGTGCTTGAAAAATCTCGTTCTGTGCAGTATCGTTCTTTATATCCTTCTTGTAGTCAAGGAAGAAGATCGCAGCTGCCCCAACTATTACAATTAGGCCTACAATCGCTCCGATAAACCCAATTGGGCCCACCTCTTTTTTGAATTGATTAAGCGTACTGGTTGATTCGTGTGAGGTTTTAATCTCCTCTGAAGAATTATCCTTCGTCATCTCTTAAAAATTAGGTCGCAAATATAAAGAAATTGTTGAATAACAACGGTTTAAAACCTACTCCATTATGTAAGGATAGTCCTCCTGTGCATAAACATCCTTGTAGGCTTCAGAAGGATCTGGGTATGGAGACTCCTCTGCAAACTTTACAGCATCTTCTACATCGGCTTTGATTTTAGTATCAATTGCCTTCAAATCTTCCGCTGTTGCCCATTTGTTGTCCAATATTTTTGCTCTCACAAACTCAATTGGATCTCTGTCTTTATAATCAGCTACTTCATCCTTGCTTCTATATTTAGCAGGATCAGACATTGAATGTCCTTTGTATCTGTAAGTTCTGAACTCTAATAACGTTGGTCCATCACCTCTTCTCGCACGGTCAGCAGCTTCTTCAACCGCAACATGTACATTTTCAGGGTTCATTGCGTCAACTGGCGCTGAAGGCATATCAAATGCTTCTCCTAAAGTATAAAGCTCTCTTACATTAGAAGTTCTCTCGACTGAAGTACCCATAGCATAACCGTTGTTCTCGATTACGAAAATCACTGGCAGTTTCCATGTCATGGCCATATTCAACGCTTCGTGGAAAGCACCCTGTCTTACAGCACCGTCACCCATCATACAGATGCAGAGGTTATCGGTCTTATTAAATTTTTCTGCGAAAGCAATACCCGCACCTAATGGCACTTGAGCTCCTACAATACCATGGCCTCCAAAGAATCCTTTTTCTTTGTCGAACATGTGCATGGAGCCCCCTTTACCTTTCGAGATACCAGTCGATTTGGCCATTAATTCTGCCATCACTTTCTTTGGATCTGAGCCCAAAGCCAGTGGTTGGCCGTGATCACGATAAGCAGTAATCCACTTGTCACCTTCTTTCAAAGCACTAACCGAACCACTTGAACATGCCTCTTGTCCGATGTACAAGTGACAGAATCCTTTGATCTTTTGTTGTCCGTAGAGCTGACCAGTTTTTTCCTCAAATCTTCTTTGAAACAACATATTCTCAAACCAGAACATGTATTGGTCCTTAGAAAACTTAGGTTGCTTAGTCGCTTTTGCTTTGCTTGTTCCTTTTGTTGCAGCCATACCCTTGTATTTTCGGAGGGATTAACCTCTTATCTTCATTTATTAAAACAGGAGTGCGAAAATAAGACAAAAACCCTCAACTTTGAAATTAATGCACCTCGAATCCTTAAGGCTCGCCAACTTCAAAAACTATCCCGCTGCTCAGCTTGAGTTTTCTAGCGAAATCAATTGCATTTTGGGAAAGAACGGAAGTGGCAAAACCAACCTTCTGGACGCGATTTTCTATTTATCCTTCACTAAAAGTGCCGCTCAATCGCAAGACCAGCAGTGTATTCTGCATGACGAGTCCTTTTTCTCCATAAAAGGAAGCTTCAACCTTGAAGAGAAAACAAGAGTCGTGCTCTGTGGGCTTCAGGTGGGGAAAAAGAAGTTCGTAAAACTGGATGACAAACCTTATAAACGAGCAAGTGAGCATGTTGGCAAGTTTCCTATTGTACTGATAGCTCCAAACGATACGGATGTAATTCGAGGAACAAGTGAGGACAGGCGCAAGTTTTTCGATGCGATTATCTCACAAGTAGATGGACATTATCTTCAGAACCTGATTCAATACAATCATGCGCTGAAGCAAAGAAATAGCCTGTTGAAGCAATTTGCAGACAGAAATTTCTTCGATGCCGACCAGTTGCAACCGTATACAGAAAAGCTGATTGAACTTGGTGGAGAAATTTTTAGTGTGAGGCAGGAGTTCATAAAGACCTTTCAACCTTTAGTCAATGCGCACTATGCTAACCTGTCTGAAGAAAGTGAAACGATAGACTTACAATATGAATCTCACTTCTTTGAAGAAATCAGAAGCAAGTTTGCCCTAAACCTAAAAAAGGATCTAATCCTAAAGAGAACCAATGTGGGTACTCATAAAGATGATTTTCCTTTTTTAATGAGCGATAAACCTATTAGAAAATTCGGTTCTCAAGGGCAGCAGAAATCATATCTGATCGCCTTAAAGTTGGCCAACTTTGATTACCTCTACCAAGAAAAGGGTATCAAACCCTTGCTGTTGCTAGACGATATCTTCGATAAACTTGATGACTACCGGATTACTAAATTGGTTGAAATGGTGGCCTCAGAAACCTTTGGGCAAATCTTTGTAACAGATGCTCGGCCAGAACGCACCATGTCGATTTTCGAACAACTCAACCAAGAAGTGAAGATGTTTTCTATAGAATTAGGAGAGGTAGAAGAGCTTTCATAGCACTCCCTGTTAAGCAAAAAGAATTTCATGAGGCAACTAAGCACCAGAAGTATCGTAGAATGTTCTTGGTTAACAAAAAACAAAATCATGAAAACAACTTTTAAATTTTCTGCTGTAGCGTTCACGCTACTTTTATCAGCAACTGTCCTACTTACCTCTATGAAACCTGCCGATGAAGGTGGATACGATTGGATGAAAGGTAGATTAGACTCATCAAAAGCATTTACGATTGAAGTTTTAGAGGCAATGCCTTCAGAAGACTATGACTTCAAACCAAATGATGACCAACGAACATTTGCAGCTCAAGCTTATCACATTGCCTATAGCATCGATTATTTCAAGAGAGCCCTCAAAGAAGGTGCTAGCGCTAAATGGGCTCCAGGTGATGAAAATTCAAAGTCTAAAGCAGAGCTCGTGAAATGGGCTTCGGAACAATTCGATGAGATCAATGCATTTATTTTAGCGCAAGAGGCAAGTGACGCCTTCACAGGTGGGGTAATTTCCTTCTTAGACCATAACACGCACCACAGAGGTCAGGTGGTTACTTATTTAAGAATGAAAGAAATCACTCCTCCTAGCTACAGATAGAAGTTAAAGCATGCCCTAAAGGCGTCATTACAATTCCTAAATGGGTTGTAGTGACGCCTTTTTTATGTTCAAATTTCGTAAATGTAGAATTTGTTTATACATTTATTCTACAAATACGAAAATTGGTTTATTAGATCAGTAAGTCAAAGCACAGAAAAATTAAAAGATGAAAGGAACACAGCTAGGTGAATTTGAAGAGCTCGTTTTACTTGTTGTAGGTGTTTTGCACCCTGAAGCATACGGTTTAAATATTCGCGAAGAGATTATCAGTCAAACCAAACGGAAAGTCGCGATCGGTGCTGTGCACTCTTCTCTGAGTCGCTTGCAAGAAAAAGGATTCCTAAAATCTGACCTTGCCGAAGCTACTCATGAACGGGGCGGTAGGCGCAAGCGGCTTTTCTCCATCACGGCTAATGGTAAAAAAGCGATAGAAAAGAACCACGAATTAAGGAACGGTCTCTTTAATCAAATCCCAGAGTTAGCACTAAAAGGATTAAATCTCAGTGGCCTCTAAAAAACTATATAATCCCCCAAAGCTTGCGGATAGTCTATTACGTGTTTTGTGCAAAGACAGTTTGCTGGAAGAAATCAAGGGGGATCTTTTTGAGCACTATCAGGTCGAACGTGCTGAAAAAACAAAGTGGAAAGCCAACATAGCCTATTGGTTTCACACACTCAACTTTATCAGGCCATTTGCAATAAAGAAACTCGGTCAACACTCAAGTATCATCATCATGTATAGAAGCTATTTCAAGTTCGCCATCCGCAACATGTGGCGACAAAAAATGAATACAACATTCAATCTCACTGGACTAATTCTGGCCTTTACTGTTTGTGGTTTTATTTACTTACATCTTCAGCAGGAATTGTCTTACGACAAGTTTCACGAACGGTCAGAAGACATTCATAGGGTTGCTTGGATTGGCGAAAGTCCTCAAACTAGAACGCCCCATCCTTTGGCGCAGACCATGGTTAATGACTTGCCTGAAGTAGAAGCTGCTGTCAGCATATCTCCTATCTATGGCGCAGGGTTAACCAAGCAATCAGTTACACTAACACTTGAAAAAGAAAATATCAGTTTTGCAGAACCCGATGGCTATTTCGTTGATAGTACTTTTTTCGATGTTTTCAGCTTTAAGTTTTTAGAGGGGAATCCAGAAACTGTTCTTAAAAATCCCTTCGGAGTAATCCTTTCTAAATCTACTGCAGAAAGGTACTTTGGTGATAAGCCAGCCGTGGGTAATCGGCTTTCCTTTGATGTAAATACAGACATGCTAGAAGTGGTTGCTGTGATTGAAGACGCTCCTTTGACATCACACTTTCACTATAATTTCTTGATGTCCTACGTAACATTAAAGTCACTCAGCTTTAATGACCCCTGGATGAGTTAGGAAGATTTTGGCCATTTTAATTATGTAAAACTGGTTTCTGGAACAGACGTTGAAACCTTGGAAGCTAAAATTCCAGAATGGGTTGAGGGTTACTTGGATTGGTCCGAGGAGGGTTTCGAGCGCTTAAGGTCTGGAGAGCTTCGTTTTGACCTTCAGCCTATTGAAGACATCCACCTGCACTCTAATATCCGATGGGAACTAGAGACAAATAGTAGTTTCTCTTACTTCATTATTTATGGTGTCAGTGGGCTGTTTATTCTGCTCATATCGATTATCAATTTCGTCAACCTTAGTACGGCTCGTTCAGCAGAACGACTGAAAGAAGTAGGCGTTAAAAAGACACTTGGTGCCTATAAGAGCCAGTTGCTTTCTCAGTTTGTCTTCGAATCCTTATTCTCATCATTCATCGCATTAGGCCTGGCCATTCTAGCGATATACGGTTTAGAAAGTTCATTTAACCAACTGGTTCAAGGGCACATCGCAGCCAGCGATATTTGGCAGTCCAAGTCGATACTTTTCTTGGTTGGTATAAGCATAGTCACCGCTATTTTAGCTGCTGCCTATCCAGCATTTTATCTTAACTCGCTTAAACCTGGACAGATTCTAAAAGGAACCGGTCAAAAGAAACTAGGAGGTGCTTCTATCAGAAATAGCCTACTGGCTATGCAGTTAGTGGCTGCCATAGTAATGGTGAGTGGAAGCCTTATTATCAGTAATCAGATCTCTTTCCTAAAGCACAAAGACCTCGGGTTTCGTCAAGACAACTTGGTGATGATTGATATGAATAATTATGAAGATAAGTCAGAATTAGTCAAGGCCGCCTTTAGTCAAATTTCAGGCGTAGAAGCCGTATCCGCTGTCTCCAACATACCTGGTGGTCAGTTTAATCAACATCCAATCTATGCAGAACAAGATCCCTCCACAAGAGTAGATGCAGCCGAGGCGTTTATGGATGATGATGCTGCAAATGTTTTGGGCTTAGTGCTTTTACAAGGAAGACTGCTCGACCAAACCATGGCTCCCGATTCAGCAGGCACATCCTTTTTAATCAACGAAACGGCTATGAATGAGCTCAATCTCAAAGATCCTATTGACAAGGTCTTGTTTTGGGAAGACAATGAGAATTTAGTCAAGGGGAAAATCGTTGGGGTAGTAAAGGACTTTCATTATAAGTCTCTTCACGTGCCCATCAGGCCAATTATAATGATGGCAAAGCAGCAAAGGCTAAACTACATTTTAGCACAGGTAGATGCCCAAAATTTGACGTCATTAATTCCACAACTCGAAACTGCCTACAAAGAGATTCATCCGCAAGATAATTTCGTCATTCGCTTCTTAGACCAAGAGATAGCCAAACTTTATAAAGAAGAATCTCGCACGTTGCTTTTGACTTCGCTGCTTTCAGGTATCTCTATCTTTCTAGCCATCGCTGGGCTTATTGGTATAGTTTCTATTGCCATTAGGCAACGGGTTAAAGAAATTGGTATACGCAAAATTCTAGGCGCTTCTATCCAGCAAATACTATTGCTGATTAATATGAGGTACGTTATCATCACTTCCGTAGCGATGATCGTGGCTATCCCTATTTCGTATCTATCCATGAGCAAATGGCTCGAAAACTTCACGTATCAGCAACCCGTCAGTCCGATGATCTTTATGGTTACGGCAATTGCGGCTGTCACGCTAATTTTTATGACCATCAGCATTATCTCAATTAAGACGGTCAGAAGCAACCCTGCAAATGCGTTAAGAAACGAATAGCGATTAGGCTTCAATATGAGCCAGCTACTCCTAACAAAGTGGTTTTATTATCATCATATTTTTGGCATCTTGGGACAAGAATAAAAGTCATTCCATGAGCAATAAGATTCAAACCCTTTCCGGATACTTCCACGAATACCAAAAGAGCGTTCTAGACCCCGAGACTTTTTGGGATAGAATTGGCGAGTCCTTCTATTGGAAGAAGCATTGGGACGAAACCCTCTCGTGGGATTTTGAAGGCCCTGACGTCAAGTGGTTTGTTAACGGTAAACTGAATCTCACAGAAAACATTTTCGAAAGGCACCTGCATACTAAAGGTTACACACCTGCCATTATTTGGGAGCCGAATGACCCCAGTGAAGCGAACAGGATTATCACTTATCATGAACTTTACGAAATGACTAACCAGTTCTGCAATGCCATGAAAGCACAAGGCATCCAAAAGGGCGATCGTGTCATTATCTATATGCCGATGGTTCCTGAATCAGCAGTCGCTATGTTGGCTTGTGCGAGAGTTGGGGCTATTCACTCAGTCGTTTTTGCAGGATTCTCATCTTCATCCCTTGCAGATCGTATCAATGACTGTGGTGCTAAAATGGTATTGACTTCCGATGGAAATTATCGTGGCGCCAAGCAAATACCAGTCAAAGCGGTAGTTGATGAAGCCGTAGCCAATACTCCTAGTATTGAAAAGGTAATCGTCTTAAAGCGCACGGGTGGCGAAGTAACCATGAAGGCTGAAAGAGATATTTGGTGGCACGATGCCATTGAAGGACAATCGACTCAGTATGCTGCCGAAGAAATGGATTCTGAAGACATGCTCTTCATTCTCTACACCTCTGGGTCGACAGGAAAACCAAAGGGTGTTGTTCATACAACTGGTGGCTATATGGTGTATGCAGAGTATTCCTTTTCCAATGTATTTCAATATACGCCTGGCGATGTTTACTGGTGTACTGCTGATATCGGTTGGATAACGGGTCACTCTTACATCGTCTATGGCCCTCTACTGGCGGGTGGCACCACATTGATGTTCGAAGGTGTTCCAACCTTCCCTCATCCCGGTAGGTTCTGGGAAATTGTTGACAAGTATAAAGTCAATCAGTTCTACACTGCACCAACCGCAATTCGAGCCTTACAGGTATATGGTTTAGACCCAATCGAGCCTTACGCGCTAGATTCTTTGAAAGTTATTGGCTCTGTCGGTGAGCCCATTAATGAAGAAGCTTGGCATTGGTACCACGACCATATCGGAAAAGGAAAGTGCCCTTTAGTTGACACTTGGTGGCAAACAGAAACTGGTGGTATTATGATTTCCGCCCTTGCGGGAATTACCCCAAACAAACCAGCTCATGCATCACTCCCACTACCGGGTATTCAGCCTGTAATTGTGGACGCTGAGGGCAAAGAGTTGAAAGGGAATAATGTCGAAGGAAACCTCTGCATCAAATTCCCTTGGCCCTCCATGATCCGCACCACTTATGGAGATCATAAAAAATGTAAAGACGTCTATTTCTCAGCCTATAAAGGAATGTATTTCACAGGAGATGGCGCTAAAAGAGACCATGACGGTTACCTAAGAATCCTAGGAAGAGTTGATGATGTGATCAACGTTTCTGGACACAGAATGGGCACTGCCGAAGTAGAAAATGCGATCAACGAACATCCAAAGGTCATAGAGTCTGCGGTTGTCGGTTACCCTCATGATGTCAAAGGACAGGGCATCTATGCTTACGTCATCTGCGACATGGAAGGGCGTACCGAAGAAAATCTCATAGCAGAGATTAAAGACACTGTACGTAAGATTATTGGCCCCATTGCCAAGCCTGACATGGTGCAAATTGTACCCGGCCTACCTAAGACACGGTCGGGAAAGATAATGAGACGTATTCTTCGAAAAATTGCCAGTGGAGAGATCTCTTCACTTGGCGATACCTCAACACTGCTTAATCCAGAAGTGGTTGACAGCATTATTGACGGAGCGGGAATCAAAGAATAGATTTATTCGGGCGGTTATGTTTTTGGCGAGTGAATCTCTAAATTTCTTTGGATGTCAAGTCTCAGGATCAGGCCAAGGTTTAAAGAAACAGTAGCGGGAACTACCGAAGGATATCTTGCTGGTATCAAAGAAGCTTTTGATGACAATAAGGAATTTACGGGCCTAGTTTCTGATCAATATTGTGTCATTAAGATTTGCCTAGAAGAACGGCACTATTGGTCACCACAACTTACGCTAACATTAGAAGACGTCTCTGAAGGGAACTTAGAAGTTCGAGGTCTGTACGGCCCGAAGCCTAGTGTTTGGGCCATCTTCTTTATGTCATATGCAGCACTGGCTGTTTTATCATTGTTTGCAGGGGTCTTTGGGCTCTCTCAGGTCATGCTCGAAAAACCAGCCCCTATCTTATGGGCCTTACCGATCATGGGCGCTGTGGCGCTCGGCTTATACTTGATTGCTCAGGGGGGCCAGAAGTTTGGTGCGGAGCAAATGTTTCGGATTCATCATTTCTATGAGCAGGTGATAAAACACCGAGTAGCTTTAAAATAAAAAAACCCGAGGTTAACTACTCCCTCGGGTTACTAAACAAATAAACTAATAACTATATGAAGAGAATTACTGTCTGTAATTCTTATTATTCGATTGCAGTTTGTGTCTGTCAATAATCATTCCAACAAAACGGACACAAACCCTACTCTGTATATGCGAATTTGGCTTAAAGGTTTCACTAGTGCCCATTTTTTAACCTTAATTAACCTTCATGTTAAATAGTGATAAAGAATGACGCATTGTTTGGCGCTCTGAACACATGCATTATCTTTAACGAAAGAATTAGTTGTAAATACCTCGTCATGATAAAGTTTGCGCTTAGGGTTTTATGGAAAAACCGTCTCTTCAGTTTTCTTAATGTTTTCGGTCTAACCCTTGGCCTCTCTGCTGTCATTTGGTTAGTACTGTTTCTTCAGAATGAACTGACCTATGATCAACATCATCCAAATCATAAACAGGTATACAGAATTAGCCACCTCTTTCAGGCACCGGGTGTTGAATTCAATACGGCCTTTACAGCCTCTGAACTTAACCCGATGCTTAAAGAAGAATTTCCTGAAATCGAGAGCTATGCACGGTTTAGGCCTTTAGACGCTTCGCAAATTGAATATGAGCAGCAGATCTTTATCCAAGATGATGCCTACTATTCTGAACAAGGGGCTTTCGATATTTTCGGTATTAACCTGCTTTCGGGAAACCCAACAAATGCTTTGGTCGAGCCCAGGACTGCTGTTATTTCCAAAACTTTGAAGGAGAAACTTTTTGATGAAAAGCCAGGCCGAGATGAAGTAATCAGAGTAGATGGTAATGAATTCAAAATCACAGGCGTATTCGAAGACATTCCCAAAAACTCTCACTTTAAATTTGAGATTTTACTTAGCGGTGTAGATGGTAGAGAATGGGCCAGCGAAGATGGTGTGTTTAATTCTGAGGTACTTTGGAACTCAGACTGTGTTGGCTACGTGCTTTTGACGCAAGGCGCAACAAAAGAGACTTTCCTTTCCAAGTTTGATCCCTTTAACCAAAAGTACTTCATGCCTTTTGGCAATCAAATCGAAGGCTCACATCGCATAAGACTTCAAAGCCTTTCTGAGATCCATTATGATGCAGAACAGATTGACGATGACTTTGCCAAAGGCAACCCTACAAACCTGATCATCTTCTCTTCAGTTGGTTTAGCCATATTGCTATTGGCATGCATAAACTACATCAACTTATCAACCGCTGGGGCAGGCGTTCGTGCCAAAGAAATTGCCATCAGAAAAGTTTTAGGCACCGACATTCGCAAGCTGAAAATTGCGCTGCTGATTGAATCTATGGTGCAGGTCTATTTAGCTTATGGACTCTCCATCATTGCCGTTTGGTTAATGATTGCTCACACTCCGTTACAGGTTTGGTTGGGCGTATCTTTTGATTTTACCTTATTCCAAGACACAACGCTACTGTTATCCTCCTTTGGCGTAGCTACGCTGACAGGCCTAATTTCTGGGCTTTACCCGGCATTATACCTTTCAAAAATTAAAACAGTTACCGCGCTTAAGGGCAACTGGGTAGCCAATAAAAATGGAAAAATGATCCGTCAAGGACTTGTGTTGTTTCAGTTCGTTATCTCCATTGGCGTGCTATTGAGTACCCTTTTAATGCGCGATCAGATTAGTTTCTTGCAGAACAAAGACATGGGCTTTTCCAAAGAGCAGATACTCATAATCAACACTACAGATTCCATTTCACAGTCTCGCACCAAGGTATTAAAGGACGCGCTTGAGGCGAACGCAAGTATTCAAAAAGTGACTTCATCTAACTTTATTGCAGGAAGCAATGTGGGGCAGATTGTGTTCACTGTTGAAAGGGATGGAGAAATGGTTCAGCAAGAGTTTAAGTTCATTCATGGAGACCAAGACTACCTTGAGACTTTTGAAATTCCGCTTGCGGAAGGCCGCACCTATTCTGGTGAGGAAACTCGTGGTAATCAATACTTCGTTATCAATGAAAAAGCAGCCGAGAACTTAGGCTGGGACGATCCTATTGGCAAGAAGCTGGGCTTCTTTCATCAAGAGGAACCAGGTCAAGTAATTGGTGTGATGAAAGACTTTAACTTCTTCTCGCTACACAACCCAATAGAACCATTAGTCTTTGTCTACAATCCACAGCCTGGCCGAAACCTGATTGTAAAGTTCAATCAAAACCAAATGTCTGACGCTTTGGATATAATCAAAACGAAATGGGAAGAGGTGCTACCCAATTATCCCTTGGAATATAGCTTCTTGAATGACCAACTACAGGCACAATATGAAGCTGACCAAACACAGAATAAACTAATCAGTTCAATGAGTTTGCTCTGTATAGTCATATCGCTCATTGGGCTTACGGGCTTGACTTCTTTTAATATTGGTCAACGAAGAAAAGAGATTGGCATACGTAAAGTACTCGGTGCCATGTCAGTTCAAATCGTTGTCTTTATGTACGCGGGCACACTTCGCTTAATCGCATTGGCCGCCCTAATCGCAACCCCTTTGGCTTACCTAATTATTTCCAGTTGGATGCAAAGCTTCGAATATCAAACGGCTATCAACATCGGGCTTGTAGCCTTTGGACTTTTAGCAGCACTCGTGCTTACCTTCTTGTTAGTGGGTAGTCTGGTCATCAAAACTGCACGTAAAAACCCTGTAGACTCTTTGAGGTACGAATAGCACGATCCGCCTAGGGCCCTTGAATAACGTCATTCAGAAGGAGCCCAAAAGGCGACTGAAGAATCTCCTAAATGGCATACGAATCCATCAAGCGATACGGAGATTGCTTCGTCTCATGTTTCGCTCTCGCTCAACACGCTTCTCGCAATGACGGTAAGTTGGGAGTGACGTTCTAGGAAGAACCAGCTCACAGCTCGTAGCGCCTTCCAGCTTGAGGCTTATAGCTTACGGCTCTTCCCCCATTTCCTGATTACCCAATAACTGCTTATCTTATCGCAAAGCTTCAACCATAATGCGACACATCTTACTGGCCTTTGGCCTCCTACTACTCCTTCCTTTCTGCACCTTCGCACAAGAAGAAATTACAGACTACAAGACCATCTCGTATACACAGCTATTTGATAAGATAGCGGCAGAAACGGATACCGTTTTTCGACTTTCTAACCACATTATAGCCTATGATGAAGCCACAGATAGTTTGTTCGGAATAGAAAGTAACATACCGAAGAGAAAAGAAACATTGGTAGTTGACAAGGCCATCGAATTTGACAATGTTCAATTTCTAGGAGTAAGCAGGCGAGAGCAGATAGGATTGTTTAATATCCGATTCAATAAATCAGTCTCGATCCAATCAATGCTCAAAATCCAAATTGAACACTGTGAGTTTATGGATGACTTGATCGTGGACCGAAGAGACGGAAACCCTGAAACTTGGAACTATTTTAAAGACAATAAAACCTTACGCAATCCAGGGCTATCGTTTGGTGAAAATAAATTCCATAGCAATACTACCTTAGGCTATTATGTTCCTTTAGAAGGTTATGACAAATTTATGGCTAACCACTATATATCTGACAATACCTTTATCCTTGATAAAAAAAATGGAGGGCTGCTACCAAGGGTAACTATAGACATTGGCGCAAATGATAACTTCTATTTCACGCGGAACGTATTCAACAATAAAGCATATGTCTCGATATGGGATCAACAAAGTTCTAATCGTATAATTACTGACAATGATTTTAATAGTTCCTATTTTGATTATCGCATTTTCGAAAGTGACGGAAATGATAGATTAGAATTTTCTCGTAATATCTTTCAAGGTGTTACATTCTTATTGATAGATACCTTTAATCCAAAATATACGCTCGATTATAAACAGTTTAACGGGTCTCTAATAAACTTCCAGGCATATGGTGACTATCGGTTTTCTTTAGGCATTGGATGGAATAGAGCGAGCCCTTTAGAACAGGATCAATTAAGGGATTCTTTGACCACCGAATACCTAAATGGTGGTAGAAGTACATTATTAGAATCCTTTGATCGTGAAGTACGCTTACGGGGCATGTATTACAATCATTTCAAGGCGCAGTTTAACACCAGTCAAGCCAATGCTGCTTTTGTAGACATGAAAGACATTGAAACCGAGCGGTACAAATATTTGTATCAACAATCGCCCACTTTTCGTACCTATTTCAAGTGGAAAATCAATCAGTTTTTAGAACTCTTTGTCGACTATGGTACTGAGCCAGCCAAGGCCATTGTGATGTCACTCTATGTGGTTTTGCTCTTCGCCTTTGTATACCTCTTCTTCCCCAACCATTGGGATAGCCATGGGAAGAATAGGATCAAAGACCGTTTCTTGTTTTTTCATAAATACCTGAGGTTGAACAAAGGGATTCAAGATGTTTATTTGGAAGGCCAAAGTGAAGAGATAGAAAGCAGTCATGCCTTTAGAAAGGTACTAGACGACCATAAGGATGAAGTACCCGCATTTTTTTACAACGCAGCTAAACCACTATTGCGTTGGTCAACAGCAGGCACTACTGTTTACTCCCAACTGCTCAGTCGTGTAGACTTCTTAAAAGGAAGTTGGAAAGAAACAGACCCGAAGGTGAGAGGCCTTAAAACAGCACTGACCATTGTCATCTTCATCATTGCATTGGCGTATGATATGCTTATCAAAATGCTAAACGCCTTGATGCTGAGCATTAACACTTTTACTACCCTTGGCTTTGGAGAAATCCCCATCAAAGGCCTACCTCGTTATTTAGCGATTATCCAGGGCTTTATCGGCTGGTTTATGCTGACGATATTCTCAGTGAGTTTAATTTCTCAATTATTAAACTGACTCAAAGACTACAATTTGAAAGCTATACTTTCTGGGAAGTCCCGATAGTTCGAGGTACGAAGAACGTATCGGGGCTGACGATTTTTAGTGTTTCTCTTATATCGCAACTTCTAAACTAAATCGCTTTACGTCATTGCGAGGAAAACATCATACGCCAGTAATGATGGATAACGTGGCAATCTCCTAAATGGCATACGAATCCGTCTAGTGATAAGGAGATTGCTTCGTCACATGTTTCGCTCTCGCTCAACACGCTTCTCGCAATGACGGTAAGTTGGGAATGACGAACAGGAATGACAAATCGTGCGCTATCTCTTCTTTTTCAAGGTCATTGATTCAGCAAGTTTGACGGCCTCTGCAGCATTTACAATACCCCCTGAAACTGAAAGTTGTGAGAACCTTACCTCTTCTCCACTTCCCGGTTTTGAAACGTTAAGCCCATCAAGACTCCTTGAAGATTTCATCAAGATGTCTTTTACTTGCTCTGCCTTTAGATCTGGAAAATACGAGAGTAATAGCGCTGCTACTCCAGCAGTAACTGGGGAAGCCATGCTCGTACCTTGTGCGTCTTGATATTTATTGTCGGGCGCCAAAGAGTAAATCGCTACACCTGGCGCAAAAACGTCAACGTTCTTTTTACCATAGTTGGAAAAATTGCCTACATAGTTTTCATTTAAACCAGAGGCTGAAGCACCAACCTCTATCCAGTTGGACATGTTTCGCTTCTTGCCAATGTAGTCGTTGGGAAAGTTGTTCGCTTCATCAATATTTTCTGCGCTGTTACCTGCTGCATGTACCAATAGTACTCCTTTAGAAGCAGCGTACTCAATTGCCTCATAGACATATGCTAAATGAGCAGAATAACTTTTACCAAAGCTCATGTTGATTACTTGAGCACCATTATCAACCGCATAACGAATGGCGTTTGCAACATCTTTGTCTCTCTCGTCACCATCTGGAACGGCACGCAGCGCCATGATTCTAACATTGTTGGCGACACCGTCAATTCCTAGGCTATTACCCCTTTTAGCAGCAATGATTCCTGATACATGTGTCCCATGAAAGTTATCAGTGCCTTTGCCCATGACATCGTTATTACCATAACCTACCTCATCCAGTTTATTCGGATCGTCTCCAACAATTGAGCGCGGATCGAAATCTAGGTCATAAGCGACAGCTTGCGAAGCGATCTGCTCTAAGTCTTTTCCTAAGAAGTAGATCAGGCTATCGAGCAGTAAGCTCTTATCCGTTGCTTCATAAATACTACTTAGTATTGCTTTGCCCTGAAGGATCGTTTGGTCAGTAGAATTAATCTTTTGTACTACATCATAGGTGATGTCGTCTAACATGTAATAGGCTTGGAAAAGTTTATTGAATCTCTTCAGCTGTGAATCCACATTCTCAAGCATTTGCATTTGACCAGCAGATTCATTAGCTCCTTTTTCGAATTCAGTTTTGACACCCTCCCAATATTCGAAGCTTGCCAATTCCTTTCTTTTAAAATCACTTTTTGTTTTTCCTTCATAGACAGGCTGCAGTCGCTTGTACTCTCGGGCTAATGCATAAGAGTCTTTGTCTACATTCTGACCATCCTTACCGCCAATGAAATTCCAACCATAGACATCATCTATGTATCCGTTTTTGTCATCGTCAATGCCATTGTCTGGAATTTCGCCTTCGTTGATCCAAATAACGTCCTTCAGGTCTTCATGAAGAATGTCAATACCAGAATCGATAACAGCAACGATGACTGTCTTAGACTCCTTGCCTTTTAAGTATGCATAGGCCTTCTCGGTACTTACTCCATTCACCTTATTATCGACTGGATCAAGGTTGAACCAATTCTTTGGCGGTGCCTGAGTCTGCGCTGACAAGGTCAGAGAAAGGCCGAATAGTAGTATTGAAAGTGTATTTTTCATATTTCTTAAAATCATATTATCTCGTTTCGAACAACCCGGTTTCTGGATGCTTATAACACGTTTCAGGTTGCATTATTTTACCATTCATGGCAATAAGCGTGCCTTGACTCAAAACGTTAATGGCTCCAACAGCCACACCGATATTAAAATCGGCATCGGATTCAGCAAACCGTTGAGGTCTATACGATCCAGTGAATAGGATGGTTTTATTTTTTATATCTCCGACAAATCGAGCTGTTTCCACCATCGTGTCAGATCCGTGGGTTACAATAATTTTAGAATAATCCGTAGCCGAGAGCATCGTCTTTAAGGCTATTCTGTCGTTTTCTGAAATATCCATGCTGTCCTTTTTAAAAAGGCTCACAACATTAAACTCGAAACCGGGAAAACTCTTTTCGAGTACTCTTGAAACGGCTGGCTCATCGATCTCGAAGGCATAGCCTGAATTGGTTTTGGGGTAATCTTTATCAATCGTACCGCCCGTTTGAATGAAGAGGATTTTCATTCAGGAAATATATGAAAAGCTAATATTTAAAGCACGGTAGTAAAGTATCGCGTCTCGTACGCTTCACAATTTTTCCAAAAGCCAGGGTCAATGAGAACTCATGCGCCCCACCCGTTACACCTGCCAACTGTGATACGGTAAAATCATAACTGTATCCGAAAGCCAAGTCTTTGTTTAACTCAAGCCCGAAGAGCGCAATGATAGATTCATTTTTTACGATTTTATTAACGCTTTGGACTGGGATTCCCCGATACCAAACACCCAGTAATAGGGGCTGAAAATAGAGTTGAGCCCCAACATCTAGCTGGCGAAAACCTCCTTGTGATTTGTAGTTGACTGCAAATGTCGCTGACCTTTCCTGAAATTGATAGGAGACTGTTCTTAAACGCTGGCCTTTTGCAAAATTCAATTTATAGCCAGCATGCAATGAATACTTCCTGTCTAAGCGACTTTCTTGGTCTATAAAAGTCTGGTTAGGTTCATTAATGTGGTGAACGGAAAAGCCAATCCATGTATTACTTGAGTAGAGTAATGTGCCGGCAGAAGCACTTAAAAAATCTACTCTCGCTCCTCTGTCAAACGGTTCTCCACTTGGCCCGATCACTTGACCATTGTTAATATCTATCTGATTCCCGAAGATCAAATCTTCGAAGTTGAGGTTCTTGTTGAAATAAGACATTTGCATGCCTGTGCGGATAATCAAAGCGTCTGTTATCCTCAGCTTGTAAGAATACAACAGGCCTACTTCACTCGATTTATAATTCAAAAAACTCTCTTTATGCTCTGTGACGATCATTCCAACGCCACTTTCTGCCGCTTTCGAGAAATAATCTACGTATGCTGAAATAGTAGTAAATGAATGCGTCAATGAGGGCCATTGGTTTCTATGATTCACCCCAACCCTCGCCCGATCCATTGAGCCTGTTAATGCGGGATTCAAATACAGGGGTGCTGCATAGAATTGAGAAAACTGTGGGTCTTGTGCTTTTAACGATTTGCTAAAGCATAGGCAGACCAGCACCAAAAAGAGGAGTAGCGTTTTCTTCATAGACTATTTCATTAGGGCGAAGATGCCTTCGCGTTCGACTTTAAGGCCGTTGAAACTGAGCCCAATGAGTTTGAAAACATAGTTGCCGTTTTCAGCTGGTTTTCCCTTGGCCATGCCATCCCAGCCCTTGGTTTCCACATCGTCAGTACTGAAAATTACTTCTCCCCAGGTGTTGTAAATGATGAGCTTTACTTTCGTCAGGCCAAGCATTCTCGGTCGGAAGAAGTCGTTGTTTCCATCTCCATTTGGCGTAAATGCCGTAGGCGTCATTACGCGATACCCTTCGGTGATTTCGAGGGTCGTAGTTTTCACTGTTTGGCAGCCTGTTCTATCCGTTACCGTCAGGATGACTGGATAAGTACCTGGTGAATCGTAGGTATGAATTGGGTCTATCTCGTCTGAGTCGAAACCGTCACCAAACTCCCATTTCCAATCGACAACTTCTCCTACGGATTGGTCAAAAAAGCTCACAGGATCATTTGAGGCCAGCTCCCCTGTTAAATCAATCGACTCCGCGTTGTATTCAAAATCTGCGGTTCCTAATTCAGGAATATCAATGTCTATTGCCCTGGTGCGGAAACAACCTCTATCGTCCAACACTTCAATTGAGATCCTGCCTCGTTCTGTGACTAATAGATCAGACCTTGCCGCATTACCCCTTGACCATCTATATCTATAATTACCAACACCGCCTTTGACATTGGCTTTCACCATCACACCTGCGATTCGGTTTTCACAATCGATATAAGGCTCGGTGCTAAACCCTACTTGCAGAGGTTCAGGCTGCAGGACAGTATAAGTCCCTTGAACAGTACACCCATAACGGTCTGTAACTTCTACTACATATGTTCCTGGTAAGGCATCAATAATGGACGACTCGATAGATTCATTTGTCCATCGATATTGATAAGGTTCGGCACCTCCAGAGACAATTACATTTACTCGCCCACTTCTTGGGTTATTACATGTATTGGCGTCTTCAATATAGGCGTCAAGAGTGAGAGGAAGCGGGTCGAAAATGTTGAAGGAATTCTGAATCGTACAGCCATTTTTGTCCGTTACCAAAACATTATAAACCCCTGGACTTAAATTGGTAAGTGTTTCCGTAATAGCCCCGGTGCTCCAGCGAATGGCTATCGGCTCTATCCCGCCTTCAATATTCAATGAGATTGACGCGTCATTGGCGCCAACACAACTGATCGGTGATACTTGAGGGCTGATGCGGTAAAGTTCAGGTTCGGCCAGCGTGTACGATCCTTGTACTTGACAGCCATTGGCATCTGTGACAAGGACATCATACGTACCTGAACTGATTCCTATGAGGTTCTTAGTGACGGCACTTGTAGTCCACTGAAAGGTGTAGGGTCCAGTGCCGCCTTTAATATTCAATTCTATAGATCCGTTACGATCGTCATAACATTGGCTTTCATTAACCACGGCATCTTCAAGTGTGAGTACATCTGGTTCTGAAACCGTGAAAATTCTTTCAACCACGCAGTCATTCGCATCCTTCACTCGAATGGTGTAGTCACCAGCACTTAATCCCAATATGGAAGTTCCTTGGTCTCCCGTACTCCATAGGTATTCGTAAGGACCGGTACCTCCTGTTACATCAATGCTGATGTTGCCATCGCGTTCTCCAGTACAAGACAAGTTAAGTTTCCCTGTTGTCCCTATCGTTATTGGTGCGGCTGGTTGAGCGATGGTTACTGCCTGTTGTACCAAACATCCATTAGCATCAGTCACCGAAACCGAATATGTTCCTGCTCCCAAACCACCGATTTGACTTGTTCGCTCTCCATTACTCCATAGGTAAGTATAGGGTGCTATTCCTCCTTGTGGTAAAGCCCTGATGAGACCAGATTGATCTCCAAAACAGAGCAAGTCTTCGTAATCAGCAAGGGCTACTGTGAGCACCTCCGCTGGTTCTGAAATGACAATAGAGGCAGTGGTCGCACAGCCACCTGCATCTGAAATCAACACTTCATAAACACCGGCATTCAAATCGACTAGTTGATCAGATGTCTGACCGGTGTTCCAGGTGTAAGTGTATGATCCACTACCTCCTGTGACCTCTAGCTGGATAAATCCGCTAGACGCTCCCTTACACAAAACATCGAGCTTCTGAATGTCTACTGAAAGGTCTCTGGAATCTCCAACCGCCACCGATCTTGTAATGCTACAATTGTTCGCATCGACTATGGTCAGGTTGTAGGTTCCTCCACTAATATTCACTAAATCTTGACTGGTACTTCCATTTGACCAGACGTATGAATAAGGCCCTACACCCCCAGAAGGAGTGACGATAATAGAACCATCTGAATCACCAAAACAGGAAGTACTTGTTGCCTCGAAGTTAATCTCTAAAGCAGGTGGCTCACCAACAGTATAGGTTTCAGTAAATACACAACCTCCACCATCAGTGATTGTCACGGCATAGGTTCCTGCAAACACATTGACTAGGTCTCTTTGGTTTGAGCCATTGCTCCATGAATAATTGAAAGGCACCGTTCCTCCTGTGACTGATAGTTCAACTTTCCCGTTTGGCTGGCCATTGCAAAGACTATTTGCAATACTTGCCACTGCATCTAAAGGTGCGGAAGGTGCTCCAATAGCAATAGTTGTGACCAACTGGCATCCCCTTGCGTCCGTTACCGTCAAGGCATAGTCTCCGCCCGATAAACCAGAAATATCTTCGGTACTTGATCCATTGTCCCAGCTGTAAGTATATGGCAATGTGCCTCCACTTATGGTGACATCAATGTTGCCATCATCAGCACCGAAACAGGTAACGTTCTGTGCCAAAAAGTTAGTCGTTAGGGCAAGAGGTTCGGTAATCGTATAGTTTGCCGAATAAGTACATGCTCCTACATCAGTAACAAGGACCGCATACGTTCCAGGAACCAAGGTAATCAAGTCCTCGGAGGTACTGCCATTACTCCACGCAAAAGTAAACGGACCAGTACCACCTGCAACTGTCAGGTCAATTGCGCCATCACCTTCACCATTGCAACTGATTGTGGTTACAATGGCTGATAAGCCAATGGCAGCCGGGCCAGAAACAGTATAGTCTTGCTGTATAGAACACCCCTTATTATCGGTAATGGTCACTTGAAAAGTTCCTTGGGAAAGGCCGAAAATATCCTTGGAGGAGGCACCCTGATTCCAACTGTAAGCATAAGGCGCAGTACCTCCTGTTACATTCAAAACGATTGCTCCTTGATTATCTCCAAAACAAGTTTCGTTCGTAATTGTCGCACTGGCACCAAGGCCAGCACTTGGTTCTGCAACCGCGATGGTTTCTGACAGCTGACAACCGTTATTATCGGTAACGGTCAAAGTGTAAGAGCCTCCTGAAATATTCGATAGGTCCTCTGTGGTTTCGCCAGAACTCCAAACATAAGTGTATGGTAAAGTTCCTCCTGCCACTGTCACAGCAATATTTCCATTGCCTTCACCAAAGCAATTCACATCATTCACTGTGTAGCCGATGGTAATAGAGGCTGGTTCTGTGACAGCATAATTTCTAAAAACGGAGCAACCATTGGCATCCGAAATTGTAACTCCATAGTTCGCTGGGCTCAGTCCAGATCGATCTTCTGTGGTTATGCCATCTGCCCATAAGTATGTGTATGGACCCGCTCCGCCTGCAGCCGTTAAATCGATGGACCCATCGCCCAAACCATTACAGCTTATATCATTGACAACAGCTATTGCAGAAATGGCGGGAGGTCCACCAATGGTGAAATCGCCCTGAATGATACAACCATTATTGTCGGTAATAGTCACTTGATAGGTTGCCCTTCCAAGTCCTGAAACATCCTTTGTCGTTGACCCTTGATTCCATGAATAAGCATAAGGCGCTGAACCTCCTGTTACCGTGAGTTGAACCGCCCCTTGGCTATCGCCAAAGCAGTTTTCGTCAGTCACAACACCAGTCACCGCGAGTACTGCCGTTGGCTCATTCACCGTATAGGTATTTACCACCTGACACCCATTGGCGTCTGTCACGGTCAGCGTATAGTTTCCTCCAGAAAGGTTGAATATGTCTTGGGTTGTTTGCCCTCCAGCCCAGCTATACGCGTAAGGCGCTATCCCTCCAGATACTGAAACATCGATACTACCATCACCCTCGCCAAAACAAGCGACATCGATAATGTTATCCGCCACAGCAACTGCGAGTGGCTGAGTAACTGTGAATGATCTATTGACAGCGCACCCTCTTGTATCGGCAATAGTCACTGTATAACTGCCGGCTATAATATTGCTGAGGTCTTCGGTATTTGCTCCATTTGACCAGGTATAAGTATAAGGCGCGGTTCCCCCTGAAACACTAAGGTCAATGCTACCAGTATTATCACCATTACAAAGTACATTGACTTGTGTGCCACTTGACAGAAGTGCTGCAGGCATCGCAATGATATAGTTTTCAATTATGCTACACCCATTGGCGTCAGTGATTGTCACCTGATAACTTCCATCAGATAGACCGAAAATATCCTTGTTAGTAGAACCAGTATTCCAACTGTAGGTATAAGGTGCTGTTCCGCCAGCGGGAGCCAACTGAAGGCTTCCATCATTACCGCCAAAGCAACTAATGTCTGTGACTGTCGCTGCAGTACTCAAAGTTGCCAATGGCTGAGTAATGGTAATCGTTTCAACCAAAGTACAGCCATTTAAATCCGTGACGGTTACGGTGTAATCTGCCGCAGCCAAACCTGTAATATCTTCATTTGTACTGGCGTTTGACCAAGCGTAGTTATAGGGCGCACTGCCGCCACTCACCGTGATGTCAATAGCGCCATTTGATAAACCGAAACAAGTAACATTATTGACTGAATAGCCAATGCTAAGAGCAGCCGGCTCCTGAATGTTGAAGGCTTGATTTGTTGAACAACCTCTAACATCCGTAATGTTAATTGTATAATTCCCTGGTGTTAAACCTGACACATCTTCTGTTGTTGCTCCATTTGACCACGCAAATGTGTAAGGTGCTTCTCCGCCAGTAACTGTGATATCAATAGCGCCATCATCAGCACCAAAGCAAGTGATATCTGTTTCCGTTCCTGTCAAGCTCAAAACTGGTGGGTCCGTAATCACATAGCTATCGGTAATCGTACAGCCATTGTTGTCAGTGACTGTAACGGTGTAGGTACCTGCAGGCAGAGTGTTCAAATCTTCGTTCGTACTTCCGTTAGACCAGTTATAGGTATATGGCGCAGAGCCTCCCGTCACCGTTAAGTTAATGATGCCATCTGCTGCTCCGTTACAAGTAATCTGTTGAACTGCTTCGGTTTTAGCCAAGGCGCTAGCTGGTTGGGTAATGGTAAAGCTGTCATTAATCGTACATCCATTCACATCTGTTATAGTAACAGAATAGTTGCCTGCTGCGATGTTAGCCAAGTCCTCCGTAAGGGCTCCATTAGACCATGAAAATGAATACGGGGCTACGCCTCCTAAGATTGTAAGATTTATAGCGCCCGTACTCTCACCAAAACAACTAACGTTTTGTACTACGTCCGAGGACGTCAGTTGTGCAGGTTCAATAATTGTTATGCTTTCTACATCGACACAGCCATTAGCATCGGTTACTGTTACAGTATAATTTCCCGATGTTAAACCCGTTCGAGTACTCGTAGTGATAGATCCGTCATCAGCCCAACTATATGAATAGGCTGCTGTCCCTCCGGAAACACCTACAGTAATTGTTCCGTCATCAGCGCCATTACAGGTGATGTCGGTTTTAGCAGGAGAAGCAGCAAGGGGTGCTGGCTCAGTAATGGTGAACCCTAGTGACTTGATACATCCATTCACATCGGTTACAGAAACTGAGTAGTTCCCAGGTGCCAAGCCCGTGATATCTTCGGTAATGGCTCCGGTATTCCATGAATAAGTATATGGCCCTGACCCTCCCGTTACAGTCAAATCAGTCGAACCATTGTTGGAGCCATTACAAGTAGCGTTTGTTTGTGTTCCCGACAAATTCAGCACCAAAGCGGGCTCAGTTATCGTCACATTTAAAACAACTGTACAATTAGATGCATCTCGAACGGTAACGCTGTAGCTTCCTGCTGCCACATTTGACAGATCTTGTGTTGTAGTACCATTTGACCATAAATAGGTGTATGGTGTTGTTCCTCCTGAAGGAGTAATATCGATCGCTCCTGTGGTTGCTCCTTTACAAACGATATTCGTTTGAGTAAACGCCACACCGATTGGCGCTGGGTCAACGACTGTATAGTTTTCAATGATACTGCAGCCTCTTGCATCAGTGATCGTTACAGAATATGCACCAGCCCCTAGTCCTGTAATGTTGTTCGTAGTAGCTCCGGTATTCCAAGCGTAAGTATAAGGTCCTGTCCCTCCGCTTGCCGCCAGAAAAACGCTTCCATCAATCGAACCATTACACGAGATGTCATTGACGGTTGAGTTTCCAACCAATACCGATGGTTCTCCCAAAACAATGCTCTCCATTACCGAGCAGCCCCCTGCATCCGCAACTGTGACAGTATAAGTGCCTGCAACCAGGCCATTAATAGTAGGTCCAGAATCTCCTGTATTCCAATTGTAAGTGTATGGTGCCGTGCCATTTGCAGCGGAGACTGTAATGGAGCCGTCCGCACCAGCATTACAGGTTGGTAATGTCAATGCGGGTGTAACGGCAATCTGAGCGGGATCGGTGAGTGTAAAAGACTCATTAAAAGTACATCCTGCTGCGTCTGTGACTATAACTGAGTGAACCCCGGCATTCAAGCCTGTGGCTGTTAAAGTATTGTCACCATTTGTCCACAAGTAAGTATATGGGCCTGTTCCTCCCTGCATTGTAATGGTTATCGATCCATCACTATTGCCAAAACACGCTGGATCATTCTGTACATCTGAAAGTTTTGACAGCGCCATAGCTGGCTCCGTTACCGTTAAGCCCACAGCAGTCGCAACACAACCATTGGCATCAGTGACAATCAAAGAGTATGTACCTGCCACTCGATTATTTAGGTTTCTCCCAGTATTACCCGTGGACCAAGCATAGGTATAGGGAGCCGTACCTCCAGTTACATTACTTCGAATTCTACCCGTATTGTCACCGAAACAATTTACATCCCTAATGTCTGGATTAATCGTCAATACAGCCGGCTCGGTTACCGTGAATGATTCTACATCTGTACAGCCTGAGTTATCCATAATAGTAACCGTATAGTTTCCGGCTGAAAGCCCAGTGATGTCTTGTGTAGTTGCACCGTTAGACCATAAATATGTATATGGTGCTACACCACCAGCCACTGAAAGGTCAATCTCCCCATTGGTATCCCCATTACAAAGTGTATTTGTAATACTGGCGGTTGGTACTATTTCGGGTGGAGAATTAATAGTCAGTGTAGGTGTGCTAATCGTACAGCCTGTTCCACTTCTATCGATAATATCTAAGCGGTAATTACCAGCAGCCAGTCCATTAATGGTTGCTGCTGAACCAATAACGGCATTATCTGAAAGCCTAATCCATTGATAAGTATAAGCACCCCAACCACCAGTCCCTGTCGCACTGATAGAGCCGTCTGAAGTATTAAAACACGTAGCGTCTGTTGAAGAACCAATTGAGAAACCGAGAAAATTCGCTGGTTGAGTAACTGTAAAAACAATATCTCCTGTACAGCCATCTTGGTCTGCCGTGGATAGCGTATAGTTACCGATCCCCAAACCCGTAATCGTGATTACATTATTCGGAAATGCAATTGATCCGGTACCAATTGAAGTTCCTCCTGCATCAAATAACTCCCAATCATAACCGGGGTTTCCATTACCCATAGTCACGACTATTTGCGCATCAGAATCTCCTCGGCAGGTCACGTCATTGACGACTACGGTTCCTATTAAATCTGGTGGGTTGGTGACCGTGTATGTAGCTGGACCTGTAGAATCACCGTTACCGTCAGTCACTTCTACGGAGTAATCTCCTGCTGCCAAACCGCTCGCAATAAAAGAGGTAAACGGAAGTACGTTAGCTAGATTGTCTCTCCACACATAGCTATAGGGAAGCACCCCGGAAGTCACACTGATGGTAATAGACCCCTGACAACTGTTAACACTAACAGAAGAAATTACAGGGCCTACCTGATCCTCAATTTCTGAAGAAAAGCCCTGTTTTACAGCACATGAAAAAAGTACAAATAATAGAATTATTCTAAGGCAATACCTTTTGTTGGTTGTGACTGGCATTTTCGTGGTTGTTTAGCTTAGGTGTGTAATTTCATTACCACATATTGAATATGAGGTCTTAAAAGGGAATAATCAAGCCTTAGACAAAAAGAGGTGTTCTACGAATTGTGCAAATTCGGCAATTTTGATTTTTCTTTTTTATTGTGTTTTTCTAATATATGACGTTTGCCTTCAAAAATGAAAATGTGAAAAACAGTTACGTGTATTTCAGTGGAATAGAAGAAATCTAGGAGCGGTTTAGATTCTATCGGGCATTGTTAGAAAAACTTTTTTGAAAATATTTTTGCTGTTAATTCTTGTTAAATGGCACAGCCATATTGTGACATGATTTTGGTATCAGTCATATTTGCGTTTTACTGATCATAAAAAAACCTTTGGCGCTCGTATAAGTATTGTGGTTAGTATAATTTCAATTTGATTATTTTAGCGCGCTTTAAGAATCGAAAATCATGGAAGAGGCAGTATCAAACGACTTAAAAAAAGAACATCAGGAAAAAATCAATCGCGTTGCTGCTGAAGTCAGCAAAATCGTTGTTGGCCAAGAATATATGGTTAACAGATTACTGATTGGTCTATTCACCAATGGACACATTCTTTTGGAGGGTGTTCCAGGTATTGCAAAGACTTTGACGGTAAATACCCTTGCCCAAGTACTGCACTTAGACTTTCAAAGAATCCAGTTTACACCAGACCTTTTACCTGCTGATTTAGTAGGTACCATGATTTACAACCAAAAGAAAGCCGAATTCGAAGTGAAGAAAGGCCCAATCTTCGGTAATGTAATTCTTGCCGATGAAGTAAACCGCGCCCCTGCCAAGGTGCAATCTGCTTTACTTGAAGCGATGCAGGAAAAAACGGTTACGATCGGTGAGACGAGTTACAAACTTGATAGACCGTTTATTGTCCTTGCTACACAAAACCCTATCGACCAAGAAGGAACATACAGCTTGCCAGAAGCACAAATTGACCGTTTCATGTTGAAGGTTAAAGTCGATTACCCGACTAAAGAGGATGAATTAGAAGTAATGCGTAGGATGGCGAACATGAAGTTCCATCCAGAAATAGAGACCTTACTTACTAAAGAAGATATTTTCGCGATTCGCGATGAGGTAAATGCTGTGACCATTTCAGAATCACTAGAGCGGTATATCATTGAATTAGTTTTCGCCACACGTAACCCTAAGGATTACGGTTTAGAGGAAGAAGCCTATTATATGCAGTTCGGTGCTTCTCCAAGAGCATCGATTAACCTCAACCTTGCTGCCAAAGCAATAGCTTTTTTTAATCAGCGAGATTATGTGTTACCTGAGGATATTAAGGAAATTGCTTCAGATGTATTGAACCACAGGATCATCCTCAACTATGAAGCAGAAGCAGACGGTGTTACCACCGAACAGATCGTTGAGAAGCTCCTAAAGAAGATTCCGATCAACCATTAGATGTCTGCATAACATTGGGTTAACCTTGCTAACACATTGTTAAACAGAATGACAACTATTCTTAACAAAGGCGTAAACGCTTTCTAGATCAAATCATGTTGCTTTGGGTCATAATTTAAACCCTAATCAAAAACATGAAAAAATTTGAAAAGCAACTACTTAGCCTGTTTCTAGCAGCAGCTTTGTTGTTCATAGCATCGGCTTGTGGAGACGATGACGCAACTCCAGCTCCGGATCCAGATCCAGTTGACACTTTTACCATCACTTCTTTTGACGAAACGCGTTCAGGCGTAGAATTCAAGCAAAACAGAATTTCAGGAGTCTTCAATAGAGACTACACATTAACGAATGATGTAGCATGGCTATTAGACGGTAGAGTTATTGTAACCGAAGGCGTTACCTTAACCATCGAGCCAGGAACAATTGTAAAAGGAGAAGCTGGCCAAGGTGCATTAGCGTCTGTTCTTCTAATTGCGAGAGGTGCAGAAATTCAAGCAAACGGTACTGCTGCGAACCCAATTGTATTCACTTCATATTTAGACGACATCAATGTTGGAGAATTTGCTTCTACACTTGAAGTTGACGGAAATAACGGCCCTGCTGATTTAGGTCTTTGGGGCGGTGTTTTAATCTTAGGAAATGCTCCAATCTTTGCTGATGCAGCTGAAGTTCAAATTGAAGGTATTCCTTCTTCTGTAACTGAAGGTTTATATGGTGGTTCTGACGCCACGGATAACTCTGGTTCATTTACTTACTGCTCAATCAGATTCACAGGACAGCAACTAGGCCCTGGTAACGAGCTTCAAGGCTTGACTCTTGGAGGTGTTGGTTCAGGAACGACAGTTAACCATGTTGAATCTATCAACTCTGCTGATGATGGTGTTGAAATCTTCGGTGGAACTGTGAACATCTCAAACTTCATCGTATTAAACCCTGATGATGATGGCTTCGATACTGACCAAGGTTGGTCTGGAACAGCTACTAACATTGTATACATCGGTGGTACTGGTACTGCAAACGGAATTGGCTCTGACCATGGGTTCGAATTAGACGGACCTGAAGGTGACACTGGTGGAACTGCTCAAATCGGTAAATTCAGAAACGCATCCTTATGGGGTAGAAGCGCTACTGACTTTGCTGACCTTAGAGACGGTGCTACTTATGACATTCAAGATTCTTACTTCTTTGGCTTCACTGCTGGTGTTGACTTAGAATTAGATGCAGATGGTTCTGACGATGGAAACGGTGGCGTTTTAAGCGATGACCCAACCATCTCTGACAACTATGTTGCTGGAAATGTCATCTTTACAGGTAATGAGTTCAATCAGAATGATAATGCTGGTGGAGCGACATTCTCAATTAACAGTATTCTGAACGACAAACTAA